>ENA-OQDT01000302-OQDT01000302.1-human-gut-metagenome-genome-assembly--contig:-NODE-302-length-32776-cov-11.787405_pt1 | contig 32776 bp, 25 predicted proteins | sample MGYA00242786_ERZ504617 | MGnify/ENA primary metagenome ERZ504617 (study PRJEB26092, sample SAMD00036337) | human gut metagenome | host: Homo sapiens | study: EMG produced TPA metagenomics assembly of...
GCTCAGCCTTCTCTCTAAAGCTCAGGATTTCCTTCAGAGACCTTGGTTCATAATTCATCCATGGCTTCATACATCCCACATTGTATGCCTGCGGTCTGCACTCATAAATGTGTCTGCTGCTTTCTGCACGTCTCTGTTCTTTTTGTGAATGTCTGTGCTTTGTTCTGTATATACTATATTACATATTTTCGATTTTTGCCTTTAACTTCTGGTTTAATTTTTCATGTGATATATTTTCTGGTTTTTCCCAGCTCCACACAGTACTGTCCAGACCTGATTTTCCTTTGGACAGTGCTTTTAGCTCTTCCACGCAGAATTCCGCCGCGCGTACGATATACTCGTCGGCCATTTGTCTGGTAAGGATGGACAGTTTCTCTTCTTTTCTCTGGACGAATTCCCCGCGGACTTCTTCTATAAGATCTTTCACATCAAATTCAGCAAGCTGTGCCAATGGATCTTCTGTAAGATCCAGCTCCTGGATCATTTCCTGGGAAAGACCATATTTTTTCGAAACATATTCATTTAATATCTCGTAGTCCCGATACAGTTTTTCTACGTTTCCAGGAACGCTCGAATTCCAGCCATGCTCCCCATACATGAATCTCCGATATAGCATGTCCTGGATCAGCTGAAGATAATAGCCGAGATATAAATCATCCTTCTTCATGTATTTCCCGTATCTGTCGCGGAAAAATTCGAGATCGTATGTGTATCTGGTATTTTCGCAGATTTTCTTCTTTAAATGGCTATTTCCCGCCACCGCCCCATCCGGCAGAATCACCCCAAGAAACAGGCGGTTGATATCTCGAAACGAGACTTTCTTTCTCATCTCCTGTACAATTGCCAAGTGAATCATGCTTGATGCCATAGTGTCCTCTTTTCTAAACAAAATATCCGCATGTTTCCTCTTACATTACCCAGCACCGTTTCTGTATAAAATCAAAGACACTCACAATGAAAGCCGGAAGCCTTTGCAACTTCAGTGTAGCAGGGTTCGTACGGATCACGCACCGCGTAAATCATTTACTTTTTTCCATCTCTCTTACAAGATCACAAAGTTCTTCTTCCCAGTCACTGATTTCCGAATACCAGATGCATCCATACACACCTGGAAGTTTCATATTTCTTGAGGAACATACGATAATCTTGGTTTGATTTCCCTGCTCCTGCAGAATCTGAACTAACTTTTCTCCCGCTTCTGTATCGCTGATAGCTCCTGACCTCATTGGAAAATGCATATCTGTTATGATCAGATTGAACGGCTCTCCTGCGTTTTCTGCATCTTTCAACATCTTCAGACCATCTTCTACATTAGACACCTGCTCAACCGATGCCACACTACAGCGGTTACCTAATATTTTTCGAATTGCATTTGCCTTATAAACACTGTCCTCAAAGTTCAGAACCTTCATATTCCGCAGTCTCCTCTCTCATTTCTGTTGTTTGTATCTTTCATACAGCCCTATCTTCCGTTCGCTTTTGTGTTCTTTTCAATCACAGTTTAGATTCTATTTTTTCCCAAGTACCTGTCGGGAGTTTTGATTTTCTCATCTTGAAGCCATCCTTTCCAACATTTGCGGCTTTTGGCACCAGCGGCTGTGCTTATAATCTGCTCTCTATTTTAACGGGTTTTATTTGCTTTGGCAATGGTTCTTAATGGTTCTCTCTAAGAGATTCCTCATCATCAGGCGCAAAAAACCTCCCGCCGCACAGAGCACAAATCCCCGGGCAGGCACATTTGCAGGAGGGCTAAGGATCTTAGAAAGTTGGATTTTGCGTTGTCACAGAAAAAGGCACTGTTTGAGTGACAGCGAGTTTGCCTTTTTCTGCGACGCTTTTAGCAAAATTCAAGTTTCTTAGAGCCTCTTGCCTTCCGAAACAGTGCCTGTTCGGGGATTTGTGCTCTGTGCGGCGGGAGGCCTTTTACACCGTCCGTCCCCTATTTACTTAATACCCCGTCGACAGCCTTTTTCCATCCGGCATACTTCTTCTCCCGGATTTCGTCGTCCATCTTCGGTTCATACACACTTCGTTTCATATTTCCCGCGAGTTTTTCCAGATCGTAGACCCCGGCTGAAATACCGGCCATATAAGCCGCTCCCATGCCGGAAAGCTCCTCCGCGTCCGGAATATTTACGCGTTTATTCGTAATATCGCTCTGGAACTGCATCAGATATCCGTTTCGTGTCGGGCCGCCGTCTACACGGAGTTCCTCGATCCGCATGCCGGTATCCTGCTCCATCGCACGGACAAGGTCGGTGATCTGGTAGGCAATACAGTCGAGAGCCGCTTTTACCACCTCAGCTTTTCCTGTGATGCGGGTAATTCCGCTGATCGATGCCGTTGCTTTCTCATCCCAGTACGGCGCACCAAGCCCGGTAAATGCCGGAACCAGATACGTGCGGTCTGCCGGATTTGCCTCCCTTGCCAGTCCTTCCGTCTCTTTTGCCGAAGAAATCAGCTTCAGGTCATCCTTCAGCCAGGTAATCACCGCTCCTGTGTAGTTCAGGTTGCCTTCCAGCACATAGTCCACCTTGCCGCCTCTTCCCCACGCAAGCGAAGTCACAACACCGTGGCTGCTCTGAATCGGCTTGTCTCCAATGTTCATCATCAGCGAAGAACCCGTTCCGTACGTTGCCTTGATCATACCCGGTTTTAAGCAACCCTGTCCGAACAGAGCCGCATGAGAGTCGCCTAATACACCACAGATCGGAACCGGCTCGGAAAACAATCCTTCCATCGTCGTGGTTCCATACACCGCATCGGAATCGCACACCCTGGCCAGCGCACAGACTGGAATTCCGAACACCTCACAGATCTTCTCATCCCACGCCAGCGTTTTCAAATTAAACAACTGCGTTCTCGACGCATTTGAAAAATCCGTCTTAAATGCATGATCCCCCGTCAGCTTGTAAACCAGCCAGCTGTCAATCGTTCCCAGACACAGCTCGCCGTTTTCGGCACGTTTCTGTCTTTCTTCTCCGCCGTTTCGAAGCAGCCATGCCATCTTTGCAGCAGGAAAATAAGCCGAAAGCTGCAGACCCGTCGCCTCGCGGATCTCCTCTGCGTGACCTTGCTCCGCAATCTCCTGCGCAATGCCACTTGCGCGGCCGCATTGCCATACAATTGCCTCTTCCAGTGGTTCCCCGGTCGCCTTATCCCAGATCGCTGTTGTCTCACGCTGATTGCTGATGCCGATTCCGGCGATTTCTTCCGGTGCAACACCGGACTCTGCCACCAGCGTTTTTACCGTCTGTACGGTATTTCGGTAAATCTCATTCAGATCATGGGACACCCATCCCTTTTCATTGACAATCTGCCGGTGCGGCAGGTCGGTACGGCGGAGTAAATGTCCCTCCCCATCAAAGAGCAGCGCTTTCGTTCCCTGCGTGCTCTGGTCAATTCCGATGATATACCTTTTCTCCATTTTTCCAGCTCCATTCCTAAAATTTTATAAATATCCAGATCCCCATCTCGAATAACGCTGAATACACCCTGTTTTTCAACACACCATGCGTCATTTTCTATTGTCGCGGCATTCACTCTGCCCCTATAGGCAAGATCTTTGACGATTACCACACATTCCAACATCTTCCGCAGAACGATTTGTTCCTGGTTATATAGAAAAAGTTCCTGCGTTCCCGGATTTTCTTCCGCCCAGGCACGCAGGAACATGGCATACGCAGACCTGCGGCAGTTTACAGTTCCCTGCGGGCTATCACATTCACCGCTGATTCCATTTCTGGTTAAGCCAGTAATTCTTTCGTTTTTTTTGCAATGCCCTCGGCATTCAGTCCATAATAGTCAAATACTTCTTTGGAAGTTCCCGTGATCACCGGCGCATCCGGCAGAGACATGTTGACTACCTTACGCGGGCACTCTGCGCCGACCACCTGGCTTACCATCGAACCAAGGCCGCCAAATGGAGCGTGCTCTTCGATCGAAATGACAACTTTTGCCTTCTTTGCAGCCTCTACTAGGCCCTCTTTGTCCAGCGGTTTCACACAGTACATATCGAGCAGTCCTGCGCTGATTCCCTCTTCTTTCAGCATAGCAGCTGCATCGAGCGCCGGGCGGACCATCTCACCGCAGGCTACCAGTAAAACATCGGTGCCTTCCGAGAGAGCCGTTGCCTTATCCATCTCAAACGGGGTATTTTCTTCGCTGTAAATATCCGCAACGGCATTTCTTCCCACTCGGATATAAGCCGGTTTTTCATCGGTAAGGAGCGCCTCAACCAGTTTTGCTGTCTGGAAACGGTCGCTTGGCAGATACACACGCATATTCGGAATGGCTGCCATTGCTGCGATATCCTGTGCAGAATGATGGCTCATGCCAAGCGCACCGTAGCTCACACCGCCGCTGATACCGATCAGCTTTACATTGGTGTTGGAGTATGCACAGTCAATCTTTGCCTGCTCATAGCTTCTTGTAGAAAGGAAGCACGCCGGAGATGCCGCAAATGCTTTCTTGCCGCATTTTGCAAGACCGGCAGAAACGCTGACCAGATCCTGCTCCGCAATACCCATCTCCACAAACTGCTCCGGATACGCATTTGCAAACGGTGTCAGGGAAGCACTTCCCCTAGAATCGCTGCAGAGCACCACGATATCTTTATCCGTTTCGGCATGTTTCATTAAAACCTCGCAAATGGCCTGTCTGTTTGGAATCTTATTCATGACAGTGCCTCCTTTCTCTCATCCAGATCCTTCATGATCTGTTCTACTTCCTCCGGTGTCGGCACTTTATGATGCCACTCCGCCTTATTTTCCATCACGGAAGAACCACAGCCCTTCGTTGTGTTTGCAATAATAACCGTCGGTTTTCCCTTGCAGTGTTTCGCCAGCTCAAACGCATGAACGAGCGCGTCCATATCGTTGCCCGGTACGGAAAGAACATTCCATCCGAACGCTGCCCATCTCTCCTCCTGGCTGTCCTGTTTCATGACATCCTCGGTATTTCCGGAGATCTGCAGACGGTTGCGGTCTACGATCGCACAGAGGTTGTCCAGCTTGTAGTTTCCTGCGGACATTGCGCCCTCCCAGACAGAGCCTTCTGCCAGCTCGCCGTCACCCATAACGGTGTAGACACGATAATCTTTTTTATCCATTTTTCCTGCCAGCGCCATTCCCACGCAGACCGGAAGTCCGTGGCCGAGAGAACCGGAATTCATCTCGATGCCCGGCAGTTTATTATTCGGATGGCCGATGTACGGGCTGCCGAATTTGGAGAATTTTTCAATGACCTCTTCCATCGGGAAGAACCCCTTTGCCGCAAGTACTGCATAATATGCCTCAACGGAATGACCTTTACTCATCACAAAGCGGTCGCGGTCCGGGTCATCCACATTCTCAGGGCTGATGTTCATCTCTTTAAAATACAGCGCCACAAGCACATCAATAACACTCATGTCACCACCGATGTGGCCGCCCTTGCCGGAAACTACCATTTCCACTACTTTCTTCCGCAGATCATACGCCAGACAACTCAATTCCTTGTATTCACTCATGATTTTCATTCTCCTCTTAAATATGCTTTGACATCTTCCTCGATCGGATCATATAAATCCGGGGCAATGCCGATGTATTTGCATGCTTCATACAGAACCGGCACAACGTTCTCGTGGATACCGACACAGTGGTGGATGTACGGTCCTTCCACGATTTTTGCCTCCAGGCGTTTCAGGTTCTGTACCTCAACCCATACGTAGGTTCCCTTCGTGTAAGGTCCCTCGACACCTTTTGCATTTCCAAGCAGCAGAGAGTATTCTCCGTTGTCTCCGTCGAAACGTGCCAGTGTCATCTCGCCTAATTTTGCCTGTGCCTCTACAGCGCCCGGATGGCTGAATGCCAGAGGATAACCGATCGTCGGTTTTTCCTGTGCAACAGAAATCGGCCACGGTCCGCAGTGCTGAAGCAGCTCGCCGTTCTCGTTGTCCGGGTGGCGCACCGTCCAGTCGGCAAAGAAGCTTCTCTTATCGTTTCTGCCGGCAGCCTCTACCATCAGAGCGGTGATGGCGCCATGGATATCGGTCTCACAGACAACCGGAATTCCCTCTTCGTTCAGCAGGGAGTTTGCCGCACACGGCATGATGCCGATCTCACCCTGCAGCGCGTTCCAGCACTGGATCGCGATGGCATTGCAGGAATATTTTGCAGCCAGATTTTTCATCGCAACCTTCAGAGCTGCTACATTTTCCAGTTCTTCCGGTTTGATCTTTACACACATATTGGTATTGCAGTATGCAACGACTTTTTCTACCTCGCTGCCCTCTGCTTTTGCTTTTTTCATCTCCGCAGTCAGTTCCGGAAGCGGAATCGGGGAAAGCTGGATGTTGAATTTTTCCAGCAGCTCGCCCTCGTTGCACATGGTGGACCAGAAATCGAACGGACGCGGTCCGATCTGAAGGATTCTGGTGTGGCGGAAGGTATCTACCACATTACATACAGCAAGGAAATCCTTGATACCGCGCTCAAATTCCGGATCGGTCAGACGGCAGTTCGTCATGTAGGTGAACGGAACGCCAAAACGGCGCAGCACTTTTCCGGTTGCGAACAGGCCGCACTGACTGTCGCGGAGACGCACACCGTTCTCATCCGGTCTCTCATCGCGCGGCCCCCAGAGGAGTACCGGAAGCCCCATTTCCTTTGCCAGCCTTGCACAGACATATTCCGTTCCGAAGTTTCCATGCGGGAAGAAAATTCCCTTTACGTTCTCACGGCGGAATTTCTCCTGGATTTTCTCACGATCCGCCTCATCGTAAAACAGCCCCTCCTCGTTGATGTCTGTGATATCAACAAATTCAACGCCGAGCTCTTTTAAACGCTCTCTCGTCAGGTTGGCGTATTTTACGGCATCCGGAGCACTGAAAATGCTTCTTCTCGTAGGTGCAAATCCGATCTTAATTGATTTCATATTCATTTCCTCCACTTAATTTTCTTTAAACTCTGCTAAATTATGTCTTGAATTTTCCTGTTCTTTATGGCTCTTATATTACTAAATTCTTTTGAACTTGTCAACATCTATTCAGCTTTATTAAATCTTTTTTAGTAATTTACACAAAAAAGAATGGCTGTTTTTATGCATTTCTTCATATTTCATTTTTTTACAGTTCAGAAGTTGACTTCTTTTTTAATTCATATTAAAATCAATGCATAAGTTTAATATTTTTCAGATAAATACTGAAATAAATTTCAACATCCCGCATGCACAAAACAAACGAAAGCACCATGCGGGCTGATTTTATCGAACAGGAGCTGAAATCTTATGAATATTTCTGCGAAAGAACTGGCAAAGCTGATCAACGTATCGCCTGCCACGGTTTCTATGGTTTTCAATAACAAACCCGGCATCAGCGATGCCACAAGAGAGCTGGTTTTAAAAACCGCCGCCGAGTATGGCTATGCGCCAAAAAAAAATGAAGCCTCCGGCGCTTCCTCCCGCATTATTCAGCTGGTCAATTATAAAAAGCACGGAAAGGTCGCTGCCGACACGCCGTTTTTCTCCCAGCTGACCGAAGGAATCTCCACCGAATGCACCCGCCAGGGCTGTGCGCTTCATATCTCCTATTTTTATGAGACCATGGATATTGACAGCCAGCTCGATGCACTCCGCGCTGTGGACTGTGAGGGCATTCTTCTTCTTGCAACCGAAATGGCTCCGTCCGATTTCCGCAAGTTCCGCGATTTTTCTGTTCCGATCGTTGTCGTGGACTGCTATTACGATGAGCTCGATTACGACTGCGTTCTGATCAACAACATCCAGGGGGCGTTCAACGCCACGAATTATCTGATTCAGTGCGGACACAAAAACGTGGGCTACTTTCACTCGAGCCTCGACATCAGCAACTTCTCCGAACGCGCCGACGGCTACTACAAAGCGCTCCGTGCAAACGGTATCAGCACCTCACATCCATATGTCCACCCGGTTTCCCCGACCTCGGACGAAGGCTACCGCGACATGCTGCGCCTTCTCGAGTCGAAAGCGCCGATCGCGGATGCTTACTTTGCCGATAATGACATCATCGCGGCGGCCGCCATGCGTGCACTGCGTGAAAACGGCTACCGCATCCCGGAGGATGTCTCCATCATCGGCTTTGATGACGTTCCGATGTGCGATATGATGGTTCCGCCGCTTTCCACCATGAAGGTCAGAAAACGCGAGCTTGGCGCCACTGCCGTCCAGCGCCTGCTTGACCGCGTGGCCGATCCGAAACGCGAATGTCTGAAAATGTGCATGGCAACCAAACTGGTGAAGCGCCAGAGTGTTTCCAGACGTTAAAGCTTTTTGGATGAGGCTGTCGTCCAGCGCGTGTCTGAAAAATCATTTCCGCAAGCTGCAAGCCCCACTTTATGGGAGATTTTGCCCTCATTCGGTTGCCGTAGCGGGTTTAAGCCGCCCTCATTCGGACAAAATCTCCCACCACCTGGAACTCGCAGCTTGCGAAAAGCCATTTTCAGACACGCTCTGTACGGCAGCCTCACCTTTTTTATTTTGAAAGGAGTTTTTTTCATGCTATCTGCAAATGACCTGAAACAGCTTTTATTCAGTATCAATCACAAAAGCTATCCCGCCTATAAATCCACCCGCGGTGCTTACCAGTTTCCGCGCTACACCCTCTCCATCGACCATGTCCAGGGCGATCCGTTCGCTGCTCCGTCGCGGGTCAGCGTCCATATCAATGGAAAAACCGCCGCATTTCCAACATCGCTCTACGGCACATATAAGAAGCGCGTCGCCCTTCAGGATTACCTGCTGCGCCAGTTTGCGCGCGCGATCGCACCGTACTCGTTCCGCGCGAAGGGCTCCGGCAAAAGCGGTCTGCTTGGCGTCAGCCGCTGCGGCCAGGAAATTCTCGAGCGCACTGCCTGCGTTTTAAATCCGTCCGACGGCAGTCTTGTCGTCAACATGGAAATCGGCTTTCCCGCCAATGGCCGCACCATCGCCTCGCAGGAACTGATCCGCATTCTCTTCGACTTCCTGCCGGGCTGCGTGGAAAAATCGCTTCTGTACCGCAGTCTGGATCCGAAAGCATGCGCCGGTGTCGCCCGTCTCTGTGAAGATCAGCAGGCGATCCGCGCCGCATTAAAAGAAAAAGGACTCACCGCCTTCATCGCCGACGGCTCCATTCTCCCACGTGAGACCGGTGTCTCTGACCTGCCGATGAAACACGCCGTTCCGTTTGTCTCGCCGGAATCCTTACGCGTCACCCTCGATCTCCCGAACCGCGGATCTATTTCCGGCATGGGCATTCCGCTGGGTGTTACCCTGATTGTCGGCGGAGGTTTCCACGGAAAGTCCACCCTGCTGCAGGCGCTGGAGCGCGGCGTGTACAACCATATCGCCGGGGATGGACGCGAATATGTCATCACCGATGCGAGTGCCGTAAAACTCCGCTCAGAGGACTCCCGCAGCATCAGCAATGTCGATATCTCCCTCTTCATCCATGATCTGCCTGGAAAGAGCGACACCACTTCCTTCTCGACCGCAGACGCCAGCGGCAGCACCTCGCAGGCTGCCAATGTCATTGAAGGCATTGAGGCCGGTACAAGCCTGTTTCTGATCGACGAGGATACCTCCGCCACAAACTTTATGGTGCGGGATGAGCTGATGCAGCGCGTCGTTGCGGACAGTGAAGAGCCGATCACGCCGTTTATCAGCCGTGTGCGGGATCTGTATGAGAAGCTTGGGATCTCGTCTATCCTCGTCGCCGGAAGCTCTGGATCTTACTTCCATGTGTCGGATACGGTGATTCAGATGAAGGAATACGTTCCTTACGATATTACGGAGCGTGCCAAAACCACAGCAGCGGAGTTCCCGCCTTTTTCCGCATCGGTGCGTCCTTTCGCCGTTCCATCCTTCCAGCGCCGCCCGCAGCCGTCGAAAGCGCTGACTGGCAGCGACCGCACGAAAGTCAAAGTCATGGGACGCGAATCTATTCTCATTAATAAATCACTAACCGATCTGCGTGCTGTGGAACAGCTGACCGACAGCGAACAGCTGAATGGCCTGGCGGCACTTCTGCTGGATGCGGCGGAACGCAGGATGGATGGTAAGAAAACACTGGTGCAGGTTGTGGATCTGCTGGAAAAACAGATGGAGGAAAAAGGACTGTCTTCGCTCCTCGCTCCGGGAAGACCGGGCGATCTGGCACGGCCGAGACGGCAGGAAATCTTTGAATGCCTGGATCGGTGCAGGGAATTGAAGTTCTGAAATAAATATTTTTATACTCGTATTAAAAATGTGCATTGGAAAAACAGATTTTTCTGCCATCCAATGCACATTTTCTTTTCACTTACTTCCCGCTAAGCCTTCTAATCAGATGCTGTTTTATGTTTTCCTGCTTTCAATATCACACATAATTCTTCGTTGCTTAAAAGATTCATATGTGCCAACTCATTCCGGGCTTTTCTGTATCGTTTAAGTTCCATACTCTCCTCTGCTGAAACCGGAATCCCTCCCCGTTCCACCAGATACATCAGATTTCCAAGCTCAGCTTCCTCAGGAACCATAACCTGATCTCCATATCCGTTGTTGATCGGAAGTGCCGCTTTGATAAAATCATAATATTTTTTCACAAAATACCTTCGATAATTTTCCACGAGTGGAAAAACATATTTCAACTGCGCCTCCCAGAGCAGCGTATCCACTTCCTCCTGGCTTTTGCTGAAGCAGTACCTCTCTCCATCACTCCTGACAAGCTCTTCCGTCACTTTCTGAATGGTCTCATAAGGTGCATTCAGGAACTCCATTCCCTTCGCCACACATACCGCACATAGTTCCACATCATCCCCGCAGACAGAAGCAACGGCCTCTGCCAGATACGGACGCAGAAACTCTTTGCAGTTTGTCTCAGATGATGCCAGTGCGCAGAAAGCATATTTATCATATGCTCCGATATTCTGCTCAAAGCCAAGACTCCGGATTCCCTTTTTGCTTTTTCGGTTCATGGCATCATTATGTACTTCCAGAATAAAAATTCCCGGTGTTTTGTCCTGTACATTTTTTTGATATTCCGATACAAAATCAAGCCATTTCGTTACCTTCTCGTCTGGAATATCCGACACCCAGACATATCTGTCATTTAAAACCGTCTCCTGACATTTTCCAAGAAACTGTGCATAACTCACTCCATAGCGATACTTTGCCCGCGTTTCTCTTTTACAGTATTTCTGCAGAATGAACTCCCCCGGCTCCTCTTCCGGGCATTCTATGACTTCCAGTTTATTTTTCGGGTTTTCCATCAGAAGCTGCTCCCGGATCAGATCCAGAAATGTACTTTTCCATGGTACCGAATCCGGAAGGGCCAGCAGTAAGCTGTGCCCTCCGGCAGCTTCTTTTACAACATTTTCCAGAAACGCATGTGCTTTGATAATATGATTCCACCAGATCTGATCCATCGTTAATCCTCCATGTATTTCTCAAGTTCATCGTTAATCTGCGGAATAGTTCCCATCATCTGGCAGAAGCTGTATCTCGTAAAACGGTAACGTCCCTCACTGGTATTCTGCAGGACATATAACTCTCGCATTTCTTCCATCAACGCAGCCAGCTGCTCTTTGCCTAATGTCAGAATCTTTTTAATGGAATATCCTTCTGCCAGTTCCAGCAGTTCATCCGCACTGCATCCATTCTCTGACTTATTTTCATGGTAAAGATAAGCAACCATTAATGCAATGATATAATAGTAATCATCATCACCGACTACCAATGTGATGAAAAATTTCTTTCGGATCTCCTCCTGTAAAGTCTGCTCTGCCAGCACCTTTTTAATATGCTCTTTCTTTACAAGATAAGGCGGTGTCTCACTTTCTGAATATCCCGCATAATCCCGCTGCATTGCCTCAATCAGCTTGGTGCAGTACAGCTGCAGCAGACCCGGAAAATAATTTGTCGTGCCGAGAATCGTAGAAATTAATACTTCCGTCTCATTATCTTCCGGAAATCTGAATCCAAGATAGGATAACGGTACCTCCAGCAATTCTCTTGCTTCCATTGCTTTGAATGGTTTTACTGTCAGTGATTCCAGATGGGTCAGTACACTGTTATTTCCCAATGCCGCTTCCCGCTTGAATCTCACAATATTGCGCAGACCCGCTACTACAAATTTGAACCTTCCCATTCCTACACTTTGAATATCTTTCAGCATGTCAAACGGCCAGTATTTGATACTTTCACAACTGTCGATAAACGTATCCGCCTCATCCAGCAACAGCAGAAAATAAGGAATGGAATCGTCTGTATCCTTCAGCCGCTTCTTCAAATCACGCGCCAGTTCACTCCAGTCTTCTGTAATATGTTCCTCTTTTAAAATCCCCTCATCAAACAATGCTGCTGAAATTTTTCTGGCGGATGCTTTATAATCCAGATCCTTAATATCTACCAGAACTGCGCGGTCTCCATTTTCGTTATGGTCAATGTCTTTTTTCGCCATGCGAAGCAGCGCAGATTTTCCAAGCTGACGACCGCCATATACAATATTTATACCTGTAGGCGATTCGATTTTTTCAAGTTCATATTTGCGCCCGATAAAAATCTCCTGCGGCATAATATCCACGGATTTATCGATATATGGCTGATACGATGCAAATGGCATGATCACGGCCATCAGCATTCTGTTCATTGCCGTTTCCGTATAATGTTTTGCCAGATACACCAGTACCACCCTGTCTACGGCGGCAAAAATTTTTCCGCTCAGATCCGTTTTTGTCTTTCTCGCCAGAATTCTTCTCTCAGCAAGCGGCAATGCATAATCCAGCAAAACAAGGGTATGTTTTGCATTCCCGACTTCTTTAAAAGTATCGATCAGACGGGAAGCATCCGTTTTTCCAAAAAGGCAGATCACCCGGAAGCCTTTTTCCTCAGCTTCAGACCCAAAAGCTGCAATGGGATGTTTGTAGTTACTTTTTCTTCCATTTTCCGGACGTTTCAGTTTGACGGTATAATTTTCAATTTTTCCAAGGACTGGTGCCTCACGTTGTACACTTTCCAGCTGAAATCCAAATGTACTCAGCAGAACCTTCAGTGTTGTTTCATTTGTCCCAGCCCCTTTCGGCCAGTTTTCTAATAGTTTATTTCCCCCTTTAATATCCTTATTAATCTTTGAGGTATTCATTAATGCTTTCAACGTTGTTCCGGAATTTGCAGTTTTTCTATAATTGACATCATATTCATCCAGAAATTCTTCCAGATAGTCTTCCTCTTTAAACTGAAACTCCGGATCAAGATCCTGCGTCAGCACCCGGTTCAGCAGATCTTCCGCTGCCGCATAATTCTGCTGTTCAATTCGATTCTTGATTTGTGCAACCGCCTCACGAATCAGTTCTTCTTTTTCCCAGTCTGGATTTTGTTTCAAATAGGCATCCAGATTTCTTTTTAAATCAACAGCCCGGACCTGTGCATCCTTTTTTTATTTTTTCCCGGAACTCCTTCAGAATTTTTCCGAAAAATCCATAGTTTCGTGTCTCAACCGCCCGGGAATACCACGATTCCGCAATCTGAAGAATCAGCTCTTTCCCATTCTCGGCCGTGTTGTCAATCTGACCATAGCTCTGAGCCAGTTCGATGTCCTCAATAAATTCTTTTCGTTTATTTTCAAGATCCCTCAGCGGATACACGATTGCTTTGTCAATATCATATTTTTCGGCATCCTCCGGTGATAATGGATAGTCGAGCCATTTCCAGTACTGGAGAATTAATTCCGCACTGCCATAATCATCTTCTCCTTCAAAAATCTCCTGCATTCGTTCCGCAAATTCCTGCTCTTTTTCTGTACAATGCAGCTGAATTCTCGACAGCACAGAAAAGTCCGGAAGTTCGAAGACTTCATCCAGAATCGGCAGCGCGTCTTCATCCAGCAATACTTTATCATTTTTCAGGAAATCAATATAATAAAACTGATAGCTGCCCTCTTTGTACTCTCCCGACAGCCGACTTTTCAGTTCTTTCAATGTCTGCTGTAATACTGCTTTTCCCGCACGCTCTTTCCAATCCCCACTGTCTTTTTCAGAAAGGGCCACAATCATTTCATCCATATGATGCAACAATGGGGTTCTGATCTTCTTATACTCAACCAGTGCTGCATCATCGCTGCTGTTAAAGGAGGCCTGCATCAGAGATACATAATTGCAGAGAATTGATACAATTTTATGGACTCTTTTGAAAAGGTTCATTCTCAGGCTTCCCATGAGATCTGACGTTTTCTTGGCGAAAAACATATTGTCTGCCGCACGGTTCCAGAACTCATCCATCACACTGTTCGTTTTAGCCTGATCAATGTTTTCCACGCAGATAACTGCCTGATCTTTTACATACGTATCCGCCAGAAATTCTTCCAGGATCTCCAGCATTTCTCTGTCGTCCTCGCTCACTGCCTTCAAATATTGGCATAAATCACTGTCCGCTCCAAAAAGCAGCTTGGTCGTTTCCAGAAAACGTTTATGGGATGTACTTTCTTTGAAGTTTCCATTTTTATAGCTTTCGTAATATTCCTTTGCTTCATGGCAGATTTTCGCAAGTTGTTTTTCCCATTCGCCTCTTTCTTTTTCCCGATAATCCGCGTAACGGTCAACGCCCCTCTTCTGTCGGTTTTTAAATTCCATCAACTCATAAACAATCTCTTCAAGACTCTGATTCTCCGTCAGAAGAGTGCTTTTCTTAAACATGTCATATAACTGCTGCGCGGAATAATCATAGCTGTACTGATCCAGGAAATAATTTCGCAGTGCTGCCGCAACCACATAATAATCCGATACTGGTTCGGATTCTCCATAGAATATCTGAAAGATCGTATCAGAATTGTAGGTACAATGCTCCATCGGATCATTCATGGCATACGCCAGCTGGCGATAATGCTGTTCGAATGCATCATATTTTCCGGCTAAAGCTTTTAAATAGGCGGATGCTGCATAGATCTTATCACAAGCAATCATTTCCTGATATGCTGCGATATATTCCATTCGTTTCTCATCCGTGAGTGTCTGCTCAGAAACAGTGCTTTTTTCTTCTGTTTCGTATGAATCTTCTGTCTCCTGCTCTGGCTGCTCCTCGACTGCCTCAGGCTGTTCCAGCTCTAAAGTGATTGCTTCTTCTGTTTTTTTATCCGTCTCATCTTCTTTTTCACTGTCTGTTTTCGAACTCGCTTCTGCCTCTGCTGTCCCCTGCTCTGGCTCTTCTTCTGGCAGTTCTACGGATTCATCTGTTATCTCATCCTCCACAGGCTCGCCTGTTTTCGGTTCAGCCGGTAAATCATTTTCCAAGGCATAAACATTGTTTTCCAGCTTGGACGTATAGTAAATCAAGGCTGCTTCCTTCCCTAATTCTTTCTGCATCCAGCTGGCCACTTTTTTCGCATGTTCCAGTGAAACTCCGTATACAACAAGGCTTTCCTCTGCCCCTGCTTTTTCTGCCACCACATCCTTAAATTGCTGTAATTCCGCCGGATCCTCCGTTACAACACCTGCAAACCACTGAAAGTTTTTCTTTCCGTTCATGGAATATCCAATCATAAAATAGTCCGTCCCAAATACGGAGTTACATGTATCAAATTCATAGTCTGGAAACAGAATTCTCTGTTTGCATGCACTGTCGTATGCCATCAATCTTGTCATCGCAGAATTTGTTGAATCCTCGATATGCTCTCCCTCATCCTGGTTTGAAATTTTCTCTTTTAGCATCTGATTGATAAAACCAACTGCTTCTTTCGTATATAAAATACGTTCTCCACGTGGAGATAAGGTAAAAAACTCCCCCATTCCATCAAGTATATATCTTTTTAAATACCCGAACTGATATAATTTTTCTGTTGCGGTCTTATATATTTCATAACCGTTGTCATTTTTCTCTGCAAGACTTTTTACGGAATATCCATACTCTTCTATACATTCCAGCAGACAGCACATTTTTTCCGTCAGTGGCTGTTTACACATGTCCTTTCGGAACTCCTTCGCCCCAAATTTTGTGCCTGCTTTTGCGCTCATCCGAACATGCAGCAAAGAAGGATTTTCCGGAATCAGAAGACCTTTCCATGCTTCCGGACACTCCTCCGGTTCTTCCAGAATTTCTGCTGTGTTTTCAGCTGTCTCTTCTTTTTCTCTGTCCGCGCTGTCTGTTTCCGCACAAAATGTTTCCGGAACACTTTCTTCCGGTTCTGCTTTGTTCTCATCCAGTTTTAATGTATTAAAATGAATTCCCGTTACAATCTCTTCTTCAAAATGGGGAACTAATTTATAGATCAGCGAGAATTTTCTTCTTGCGTCCTTCTCCCAGAACGCCTGCTGCAGCCATGCATATGGTTCTGCATACTCCTTTAAAATATCCCCCTCCATCAGCTGAATCTGATCTGCTGCAATCCTGTCCTTTCGATTCTGAAGTGTCTCCGCTGTTTTTTCATCATCGGCATGAAGTTCCAGAAAAAATGCGATCGCTTTCCTGTACTTCTCATTTTCTTCTATTACTTTCTGAATTTCAGATAAGTTTTCCTCAATTGCTGTATGCTGCATTTCCGGTTTCTGCACATCCAGCATTTCATACTTTGATACAATTTCGGTCTGTTTCGCATCGATCGCTTCCAGCTGTTCTCTTATGGACGCACCAAGTTCTTTGGGAATAAATTTTCTGTCTTCCAGAAAATCTTTTAAGCCCGAAATATTTTGTTCCAGATCGGCCGTGATACCTTTCAGATCGTTCAATATCGTTTGAAGTTCTGTTACAATTTCCGTTTTAGACAATTTTTCTTCTCCCTTCGTAAAATAAACGTACAGTAAATATGATTATATGATACCACATAACCATATCCTTTTGTATCAAAATCACCCAAATAATACCTATGGAATTCCGTTTCTTTCCTCACGCGGAAATGCATTCCGCGTGAGGTCATTGGCAGCGTTGTTCAGATTGCTTCTGATGCAAAGCAAGGATGCTCGCGCAGAATCTGAACGCGCTTGATGCAGACTCCACGACTGTCAATCATTCCTGCTACCCGCACCCATTCGCCCGGCAGTTCCATGACAGGTGCAGGAAAAACGTAAGTGAAACGCTGTCTGTTTTTCTCACTTCCTTTTCCCACCCGGATTTTCCAGCTCTCCCAGGTGCATTTTCTCTGGAGTCCGATGTTTTTTGCGAAGAAACGCTCTACGGCATAGCGCACGGTATCTCTTCCGTACTCACAGATGCTTTCTGTGCTGAAATAAAAATTATCAGCCACAGCAATTTCGCAGGATACAGATGCAAAGTTCATTTTTTTCATAGAATGGTACCTCCATAAAGATAAATTTTAATTGCTGAAAATAGTTTTTCGAATTTCATGCAAAAAGGACACTGTATCGTCTTTCAACAAACACAGTGTCCTTTTCCTATCTCAGGGCGCACTGATCCTCTGAAAAACTATTCACAGATCAATACGCCTTACTTTCAATAAAACCATCTTAATAGATACCACTCAACATTTCGTATTTTCTCACTTCTATTCCGAATTGCCTTTGTGATAAGTCTATTCTAACACTGTTTTTTCTGATTGACAAGCCTTGATTTTGCATTTTATAAGCATTTAACAGATGCTCCACACTCTCTCAATGCTTCACACAGAGCAACAGCCTTTTCTGCTGTTTCTGCCCGTAAAACAGCATTTGGAGCCTGAAGTACAAGATCCTTTGCATCTGTCACATCGAGTCCTGTAAAGTCCCGGGCAAGTTTAATAACCTTGACCCTATTCTCGCCGATCTTGATAAGCTGCACCAAAAAGCCTGTACCTTTTTCTATCTCCTTCATTTTACGAAGTGTCTGGTATATCTCCTCATTAAAGTAGACCAAGTAAGTGCTGCAGGCTTCAACTCCTTCTTGGTCAGCCCGCATAAACCATGATTTCATCACCAGATCACTCCAAGGCCCCTTTGATTTCTGCAATGTAGTCTCAACATCCAGAAGTTCATTATGGATAAAGCTGCCTTCCTGAATTCTTCTCGCTACCTCATCCGCTGTTCCTTTTGGAATTCTGGCTATACGTGATGAAAACTCTATATCGGTCACTCTGCCGCTAGGTATCAGCATTTCGATTTTATGTTTTTCTTCCGTATACAGAATCAGTCTGATGTTGTTCGTAACATTTTCCACTTCGATTTCTACTCTGTGCAGACTCCCATCATATGAATCAATGTGATAATGCAGAAACATATCAATAAATTCATAAATCGATTCTTCAAATTCGATATTCCGCTTTTGAGCCTCTTCTCTCAGCTTTTTCGGGATAATCTGTAACATATACGTTTTCTTCCATGTTCATGTGCCTCTCTTTCAAAAGTATTTTTGATTTCTTTCTCTGGAGCCTTCCTAAAATGGCTCTAAGTATAAGTCTCTAAATTTTTTACTTTTTCCCCAATCAAAAATTCTGTATTTTTATTTCCGTGTCCGCTCTCTTTCTCCTTTTTGTTTAACTCCACACTGGATTTCATCGGATACTCAAAAATGAGCGGCAGATCCCGCACTACAACCGGATAACAGCGATCATGAAAAATAACGGTTTCATTTTTCTTCAGATGCTGCAATCTCGAAACTGAAAGCAGCGGGCGGTCGAATTCATTCTGTCCCGCGAGTTTGCTGATATATTCCAGAAAACTGATTTCCCGTGTATGAAGATAAATAAGATTTCCGCAGTTGTCCATAATGGTTCTGCTTACGTTTTCATTGTATTTATCTTTCATCTGACTGTAGGACTGAATGACCAGATGAAAACGAATATTACGGCTTCTGGCTGCTGTCAGCATCGGCACAATGTCATCCAGCTTTGGCATATTGCAGAATTCTTCCAGAATAAAATTGACACGTACCGGAAGCTCTCCTTTGCATGCATCCGCCTGATCCAGCAGACTTTCATAACACTGCGAAATAAACAGCTCTGCCAGAAAATGATACGTTGTCTTTTCATCCGGCACCACCAGAAAAATGGCTGTCCTCTCCTTTCCAATTTTCTCCATGGAAAAAGTAGTACCTGACATCATCTCCGTCAGCGCTTTCGATGCTTTGAATAATCCCGTCAACTGATCAAATGTCGAGGCAATACAGGTTTTTGTATTTTCTGCTGTTAAATTCATAAAACCGGCCAGATCCTGGTAAATATCAGAGTCCGTCGACAGTGCCAGAAAGCAATTCTGAAGCATACCACTCTGCATCTTTGCATGCCGCCAGTCCAGAATCGATTTTATCGAAAGCCTTTCTTCCATCATAAGAATCAGTTTGCTGATTCCTCGTGCAAGCTGTCCTGCCGTATCATTCCAGTAAGGATCTTTTCCCTTTTCTGTTCGTTCAAAAAATAGACTCTGTAAAATATCATTCAGATGGTTTTCGGCCTCCGCTCTTTTTCCACGCTTATACGCCTCCTGAACACGCTCAAACGGATTCCATCGATCTGGAGACTCCTGCGGTTTTCTCCAGTCCAGGACTACTTTTTGATATCCCTTCCGTTCCAGAAATCTTCCTGACTTGCGTACCAGTTCCCCCTTTGGATCCACAATCACCATAGATTCGCCCGCCATCGCACAGGAATAGATTAATGGAAGTACAAATTTCAGAGTCTTCTGAGATCCTGTATCACCAACGATGAGGTCATGGCTGTCACTGGGATCCGTATAACAGCGATCATTTTTTCGGAATAAAACAGGGCCTCCCCGAAATGTACCATTGGCGGATTTTAAATCAAACGCTGTTAAATCTTCCAGGAATTCTTGCTCATATCCCATTCTTGATTCTGTATAAACAAGGCCATCTTTCAACATATACCTGCTCCTCCTCATCCGATTTCTGCACGAAATCCAATCTCTTTTCTCGGCATCTCTTTTTCCGGTAATCCGGATACTGTTCTGATATCCTCCTCACCGATCTGTTTTTCTGTCTCTGGCTGCATCAGCTTATCCAGCTGAATTTGTCTGATCAACTGCAGAACCAGAGTTTCATTATCCAGCTGCATTTCATTTCGTGTTTCCAGTAACCCGGACAGCTTCTGCTTTGCTTCCTCCGTTACCGAATACCCACTCCGTTCCGCATCTTCACAGAACAATGTCATACATTCCTGAATCTTCATCGTCTCGCATTTTTGTCGGATCCAGAGTTGATTCTTGCTGAATTCGCCAAATAAAACCTCCTGATACTTTGCGTTCTTCTCCGTCGGCATAAGCATTAAAAAGCAGACCTCCCGATGTTCTCTGATAAAATGCAGAAACTGTTCCAGACAGGGATTGTACCCAAATTTGCTCCATTCCTCCGAACACTCTACAATCAGAATCCCCTGATACCGGTCATAGCAGTCCCGTGCAATACTGTAACTTTCCCGCAGATGATACATGAACTGTTCGGCCTTGCCTGCATTTTCATAATAGGGCATAAAAATCGAAAAACTCTTTACCGCCCCCTGGAACGGAATTACTTTATCCATTTCCATCATGGCAGTCAATTCCTTCGCATCTGCTTCCAGCTTACTGACCGATTCGCCCCATAAATAAAAGTTCGGGCAAGTTCCCGGTTCTATTTCGTTCATGATCTGAAATCCCTTTAATAACCTGCGATGTACCAATGCGTTTCCCTCCATCTTCTTTTCTTATCTATGAAAGGAATCTCTGCTTTTTCATTTTTCCCGAAAAAAATAACCCCGGGATTCACCCCGGAGCCATTTTTTCACTGCTTCTTCAGTCTGCTTTTTCAATATAAATCTCAAAACTCTCAGACGGAATATCAGTCAACGTTCCTTTCAGGCAGGATCCACTTTCCTGCAGTGAAAGTTCCATCGTCGTTTTGTCGGCAAATTTCAGATATACCTTAAAATCTGCTGCATTTTTTCCCTCTGCTTCAAGCTGAAGCATCAGCTTATGGTTTTCTGCATCATATACAACATACGTGTTTTCATCATCCAGATCTTCCATGCGCAAAACTGTATTTCTGCTTTTTGCTGCCCCTCTGACTGCAGTCGCCAGAACAGGTTCAAACAGAAAAGCGTCCGCCTGATTCTGGATCTGCTCACCGATCAGAGAAATCTGATCTTGGATTCGTTCGCAGGTTACCCTGATTGCCGCAAGAAGTTTTCTTGCCGACTCAGCAGTTTCTTCTTCGCTGTATACAGGATTCAAAACCAAATCACAGTCTACACGGGTGGCTTCTGCCAACACCGCCATAATGCAATAACTCTCCATACATTCTTTACATGATCTGATATGTTCCATCTGCTGTTCTTCTTCCGCAGTCAGAGTCTCGTGATTACCGATTGCTTCTACCAGGTGATAGATCTGATCCTCTGTTAAATGCATCATTTTTTCCTTCCTCCTTTAAACAGATTGTACGTTTTATCGCTTTCAACAATATGATCCACTGCCCAATTCGCTAGACGTTTATCTTTCTTGATTTCCCGATGCGCCAATTCTGTCACCGTTTTATGCATGGATTCCGACCAGTCATCTATTCTTCTTTGGTCGTACACCTCGGTGTATACAACATCTTTTAAAAGCTTTCTTTCCGAATTAACGTATATCTCCAGATCCATTTGATTCCAGAAATTCTCCGACCATCGCAGCGAATCATACAGCCATTCCTGCATTTCTTCTTCCGACTGTTCGCCAAGGATCTCCATCGTTTTTTCCTGCATATGTTCAAACGCCCATGCGGCAGAAGCCCCCTTGGAATCAGGGATCGTCTCGATTCCATACATAATATGAAGAACATGCGGTAAAATACGTGCATAATATAAGGCCAGCGATCTTGGCGGCTCGGCTTTTGCGTTTGTCATTGCCTGACAATACCTCTGCAAATATATTCCAAAAATATTTCTTGATTCCTCTGCAAAAACTTCTGATTCTGCTCTGTTTTTCTTGTTTGGATCTGCTGCCAGCTCACCATATGTTCCATCACTGTCCGGTAAATTCGCATCAAGATAAACCACTTCCATATAACTTTTTTGATCTTCTTTTCCTTTTTTACCTTTTTTCTTTACCTCTCTCATCTTTTGTTCATATGAGTTTTTTTTCTTTGCAATATCCACTGCTTTATAAGTATAAATCCCGCCACAATATTGGCTGAACTCCTTATGAAGTTCCCCAGTTTCTCTTTGTTTCTTTATCCGGGTCCAAATCCCCTGTCTTGCTTCCTGCATCGCATCCTCATAATTTTCTTTATCACAACAGCCTTTCTCCCTCAACTCACTTTTTACTCTGTTTTTGTAAATAGAATCCAGTACTGTAATCATTTCTTCAAAATCGGCTTCCTCATTGGAAATGAAATACCGTTCATAGAGTTCCTGTGCTCTTTGAAACTTTTCAAGTCCAGGATTTTCATTCTCTTGTGATGGTACCTTATTTTTCTCTTGTTCCATAGTCTGTCTCCCTTTCTTTTTCCTAGTTTAATGACATTGACAGCAGACAAATCCTCCCCAAAATGCTTCTTTTCGAAAAGGTTTCCATCTGCCGTTTTTTTCTTCCAGTGATTCCATAAATTCCTGACTTTCCTCATCCAGAAGCTGATACGTATCACTTCGGAACCATCCCTGCATCCGCAGCTCCTCAATGGTTGCATCCCGCAGATAATCCTGCGCTTTTCGCAAAGCAGTCGGTGGTTCCTCTGCCCCATTTGCATAATAAGAATAAAATGCATCCATGAAAACAGCAGTAGCCAGATCATTTACACTCCACAGACTGGATATCACATACTTTACTCCTGCTGCGGAAAATGCGCTGACCATACCATGAAATCCTGTACTCAAAAACACTTCATTCATTCCGGACAGGCAGGAAGACAATACAACCAGCTTTGTCGAAGTCAGATCCATCCGGCTCACCTCATCCGCTGTCAGCAATCCATTTCCATAAACTGGATTTTCTACGCCTGTTCGATACCAGTTTTTGATTCCGGTAAACGCAAGCCAGGATGAATACAGGGAAATATCCTGATTTTCCATATCAAAATAGCCATGGGTTGCGATGTGAATATTTTTATATCCATGTGCAGATAAAACGACATTCTTTGTTGCTGCCGCCCCCGTATACATTCTTCCCCCGGTTCTGCTGCAGATTCTGTACGCTTCTACTTTTGAAAATGGAAGTTTTTCCACAGTATCCAGATCCATCTTTCTGTCACGTCCAGTTTCTTCTGTCTTTTCCCGTTCCAGCTCTGTTCTTCGCTCTCTTCTTCGCTCTCTTACTTCATATTCCGGGCTGCCAACAATCAACGTTTCCTTACTTCCAGAACTTTCCATCGTTTCAAAAAGGAAATCTCTTGCACATTCTATCTTAATGCAATTATGCCGATCTGCAATTCTTATTTTTTTCTCATCATACAGTAAATCAAATGGAACATTAATCAGTTCATCATCCGGTGCAAGATATACCGTCTCATATTCCTCAATCTCTGACAGGACAGGAGAAATCACCGCATGATAAAGCCGATACCGCAATGTCTCCAGCTCTTCAGTCTCTTCTATGGACGCCTCTCCCTGGGAAATACGCTGCATAATCCAAACAAAGTTTCTTGCATCTGTCGCAATCTCCATGCCGCCTGAAATGGTTATTCTACGCAGACTGCAGCAGCCTGATTTTTTCGTCGTTATGTAAACATCAAATACCGATGGAACCTCATTTCTGTCCTCAGACTGCATCTGTCCATACTGGTCCACTGTCAGAAAATACTCTACAATTGCCGTATCATCCGGAATGGCATTCTGTACTGTTTCCAGCGAAATCTTCATAAAATCGATATTTTCCGGAAAGCAGGCAGCAAATTCATTTTCCATGTTTCGCAGATCTTCCAGCTGTTTCTCATAATCCTTTTCTGCATTTCGAAGCATATTTTCCGATTCCAGTGCCGCAACCGCATTCTGTGCTTTCCGGATCCGCTCCAGAAGCTCTGGCTGAACCGTATTCTTTTGCATCATGCGGTTTCTTTCCCTGCCTGCAAGAGATGCCAATGCTTTGAAACGCAAAATCCATTCATATAATACTGCACTGTCCGTAAACTGTCTTCCCACGGCATAACAGCCATGAAATGTCATCTGCACCGGTGCCAGAATCATGATTAACCTTGTGTCATTCAGATATTTTACGTATGGATGCCATACATTCGTTGCCTCATCCAGCGATCTTTCCAGATAGGAAAATCCTTCCGTATTTCTTCCATTTCTGCATAGAACGGTGCCATAACTCTGGTATATCGCTGCTTTCTGGAGCGGTTGAATTCCACGATTTTCCATCTTGTCGATCAGACTCCGAAAAGACGCATCAGCCTCTTCCTGCCCCAGATTCCATAACAGCAGCGCCTTGCCGTATTCCAGCATCGCAGTCTGCATCGCCGTAAGATCCAATATCTGACTCTCCTGCTCAATTCTTTGAAGCGTCCGGCAAAAATACTTCTGCTCCTCTTTCGTACCGCTTTCCTGCTGCATAAGATAGAGCATACAGATAATTGCAAATACAGCTTTTTCGCGCGTTATCGTTCCTGCATCCGCACTTAAAAGATCCGTACACGTCTCCACCAGAAGATCACTGAGATCTGCAAGTTCTTCTGAATCTGCCTGATCCATCATCTGCATCCGCAGCGCAACTGCCAGAGTATCCATCCGGTCAAGCGTCTCTTCCCTGATCGTCTGCTGCTCTTCTTCCTCCTCTGTCAGACGATACATCTCATCCAACAGCGGATATGCCTTTTCCTGATCATTCTGCACATAATAAATCAACAGCAGATTGCTCTGTATATCTATGGTAGAAAGCATACTTATCTCTTCGTCAGAGGCTTCTGCTTTCAGCGCCTGCTGAAAAGCCTCTTCTGCCTGCATATATTCTCCCACGTTCATATAAAATGCCCCCAGGAAGTTCCAGGCCATACGCATGCTGGCACACGTTTCCCCTGTATCTTTATATTTCCGGCAAAGCTGTATATACAGTTCCAGATACCGCCGATACGCATTCTGATTACTGCTGTGATCCGACATTCCCATTAACGCAATGCATAAGGTTTTCAGCTCAAAGATCTGCAGCTGTTCCGGATTCTCCTGATCTTCAAAGTCTCCCGATTCTATCCGGTCTACAAAATGCAATAAATCCGCTCTTCCTTCGCGTCCGTTTGTGCAAGAAAATTCGCAGATAGCCCGTCCCCGCCTTGCCAGCTCTGTGTAATAGTTTTCTTCTCCCAGACAGTTCTTTCGAATCTGAAAGCACTGCTCAAACACATGCATGGCATCTTCTGCACGTCCCAGATTCTGCAGACTGTCTCCATAAAACCAGTAAAAATCGCCGGCATATAAAGAAGTGTCGCCCGCAAAAAGCTGCTGTTCTGCATCGCCAATCCTGCAGATAGCTTCAGGACTATCTCCACCCATCTGTGAAATAGCCCGGAATATTACTTCTTTATGATTTTTATTCCCACGTTTTCGACTGTAAGTGCAAAGAGCCTCCAGCACTTTGACAGCTTCTCCGTTTTTTCCGATATTTTGCATATATGCGGCAGTACTCATGAACAGAAAAAACATTTCCTGAGGAATGCCGACAGCTGCTTTCCACGGTAAATTCCAGTTGTAATTCTGCTGTATCATTTCCCGGTCTTCTTCCAGGCAGATGGACTTTAACAGATCATATGCATCACTTCTTACCATTTCAGAGATCGTACTCTCATATTCAAAGCTTTGCACATGCGAAACCAGTTCTTCGATGTCTTCTTTTACCTGTTCAACCAGATCCCGGGATCCCTCGCGAATCAGTTCACATTCTGTTTTTATCCGAAGGGAAAACAGCGAAATAAGGACGATGTCTTCATCGTCCTCTTCGCTGGAAGTATCTTTTGCTGGTTCCTCATCTGATTCCTGTATCACCGCCGCAAGAGCTGCAATGAACCGGTTCAATTTTTTCTCTTTCTGAGCTTCAATACGCTCAGTGAGGGATTCGTATTCCTGTTGTGCTTTCATCAGCGTAACCTCCCTGTATTATAGAGACTTTTTGTTCTGACTGCGTTTTCTATCTTTTAAACAAAAGTCTCAGCTGTATATATCTGACTGCTCCGAGCAGAAACGTAATTAATCCGATAACATATCCGATGATCAGATATCCCACAAACAGAACCACTCCGATTGCAATATTACCGGAGAAAAAAGCTCCGATAGTTGTGAATCCAAACCAGTTTTTCAAAAAATTCCATCCCCATACGTAGGCTGCAATCACGATAATCCAGTCACCACTGCCTCCAAACAGCATCGCAAGCAGTCCAACAACAATGACCAGGGCTGTGAGTAAAATTCTAGGCTGAAGATACGTCAGCTGTTCTTCCGGGGTATTTCCAAATAATCTCTGAAACATATTTTTTCCTTTCTGAATCGTATTGGATTCTCTGCATTTTTCTGTTTATATAATGATTTTTTTCAACGAGGACATTTACATACATGGATTAGGTACATATCGAGGGCTTGTCCTATCTGGTTTCCCGTGAAAGCTCCGAACATGAGACCGGAGACAAGCCCTCTGTATTTTCCTGTGGTTGGTATCAGAGGAACGCCACAGGCACAGTACCCGACAAAACCTCCGATGATTCCACCTAGGGCGGTTCCAAGCCGTTCACCCAATCTGGTGAAATCAGGCTCACCCACATATCCGCATCTTGGGCACCTCCAGACGCGTCTTCCTATAAACATGGCCTGCTCTTCCTTGTAAGAACGTCATGCAACAGCTCAAACAACATGGCAGGAAGTTCCTCCAGTCGGCAGATGACTCGGCTGGTGTCGGGTAGGAAGTCGCCGATGCTTCTATCCAGCATCCCTAGTCCGTACACTTCCAGACCTATTTTATTTGCTATTTCAACGGCTTTTTGAGTTGCATTCATGTCATGAGGCTGTCCATCCGTCAGAACCAACAGCATTTTTCTCTGTTCTCGGGCAAACAGAAGTTGTTTCATGATCCACCAGAGCGCGGGGGCCAGAGGCGTCCCTCCTCGGGGAGTGAGGTTGATGCGGGCATGAACGGGTTGTCCGGATTTTAAGGAGCGGATAGACCGAACACGCATCCCCTCTGTGGTTTCCGTTGAAGGCTGTTATGGTGATATTCAGCCCTCTGATGCCGGAACAGGCCGATGCGATGGCATGGCAGGATGCCGTCGCCAGTTCCATGCGTTTGCCGTACATGCTGGCGGATGCGTCCAGCAGGATGTGGAGGCTTGTATTGATGGCAACGGCTTCCGTCTTTTGGATGAAGAGCTTTGGGTTTCCTGTCTTGATTCTGAACAGCTTTGCCGTGTTGAGCCGCCCTCTTGTTGAAGGATAGGGAGCGGACGGGAAGAGCAACTGCATGAGTCCCTGAAGCCTGACGGACAAGCCTTTTGTAATCCGTTCTATGTTCCTCAGCGTATCCGGGGAATGACGTCAGGTGTGATGTTCCGCAGTTTGGCGACAGTACAATATTCTGTCTCCGTATCCCTTGTCTGTGCGGAGAGTCTTTCCTTCAAAATCGTCCCCATCGTTTTGGGGAACATATCCTCAATATTGTTTCGTAGTTCCGTTTCTCCTCCTGAAATGATGCCTTGTGCAGCCTCTGGATCATCCTGATTTTCTGTTGGAGATGTGCTTCCTTGTGGTTGTTCCGGTATCCATTTTTTGATGATGGATTGGAGTAACAACGCGTGGGCAATCGCATCCTGTGTCGTCCGTGTGTTCGCATGGATGGTTTCGAGACGGGCATTTCAGTTCTTTTTTCAATTCCCGAGCACGCCGTAACCATCTCTTTTCTTGAAAGTGTTCTATTCTTTTCCACTTCGGAACTATCCCAACTCATTACGGTTAAAAGGATGTACTCCAGAACAAAAAAGACCGGAGCGTTGCTTCCGCCTTTTGTCTTTTCTTTCCAAAAAGATACGTGATGATAAAATCGAAGATTTTTTCTGCATCCCGGGAAGTGTTTTCCAAGCAGCGTTTCAACCCTCCAGCCTTCGATGATGTTGAAAAGTTGGAATTGCAATCTGGTGAGATTGGCCTGCTGAAGCAATTGAAAGTCTGTGTATCTAATATGTGCCGCTTATAGTGATAGGTAACCGTTTGAAGTCATCTCCGGGTTTTCCCCCACTTCACACCGTGCATGCAGCTTTTACTGCACACGGCGTTCCATCGATTAAGGTTTTCGGATGGCAATCATCATGTAACACAAAGGGAACTCTTAAAGAATGGGAGCAAGATGGGCTTGTTCCCGCAGCCTGTTCACTTTCATAAGCTGGCTGCTTTTCAGGTTGAGCAGTTGAAGACAGGCGGCTATTGTCGCCTCACTGGTTGCGTGGATAAGCCTGTGGATGTCCTTTTCGACAATTACCAGGTTCTTGTATTCATCCCCACCGCCAAGCGATTTCGGCTTTTTATGGTGACAATGAACCTGCCAGGCCGCCAGAAGTTCCCCGGTTATAAAGCAGCGTCCATACTGGCCCACGAACAGGGAGATGCGGTTATCATTGTATTCCACGCTACGTCCCTGTACCGGATGGGTCAGGAGGTGGCGCAGAGTTTCCGCTGATACCGCTTTCTGTTTCGCGTGTACGAACTGTCTGTCTTCTTCGACAAAGATGCTTTGCTCTTTGAACTGGAAGCATTTGACATGTCGAACATAGCTTATGGGCAATAACGGTTTGTCGTAGACGAAGCGAATTCGCCTGGATTTGCCGTACCGCTTTTCGATGTAGGCCGGGAGTGGCTCCTTTGGCTTCCGTCTTCGTGGAGTCAACCTGTTCTTGAGAGCTGAGCGACTACGAAAGGCGATTTCTGAGAAGTCCTTGCTGCACAGGGTTGCGCAACAGTAATACCCGTGTATGCCCATGACATAGGCATTGTAATCATTGACGAATACATGACCTTCATTGGCAACGGGTTTTTGCATCAACTTTGTGTGGCGTCTGACTTCATGCAATATCTTGCTCCTGGCCTTGTCAGCCAAGTGGGATGTTACCACAAAACGGTCTTTCTTACTGTCTTTTCCAATCATTTTACCCTTGGGCCGGACTTTCATCTTGATTCCCAGAAACTCGGAATAACCTTTCCGGAGATTGGTTATTTTCGATTTTTCCGGACTGATTTCCAGACTCAATCTTTCCAGTAGCCATTTTTGCACGGCGGCAAAGATTCTTTTCGCGTGATTATGGTGTCGGCAGAAAATTTTAAAGTCGTCCGCGTAACGAACTATATAGACTTCTTTCAGCCGGGTCTTTTTCAGGGCATAGTACATACTGCTCATACTACCATCTTTTTTACCAGGCTGGTATGTATCCCGTGTAGGATGCCTTTCCCACTGGCTAGCTATCCACCAGTCCAGTTCGTTAAGAACCACGTTGGCCAACAGAGGAGAAAGAATTCCTCCCTGCGGCGTTCCCTTGGCAGGAACGCCAATGCCGTCGATTTCCGCCTTGAGCATTTTCGATATGACCCTGAGCAGGGATTTATCTTCAATGCCTAATGTCCATAACTGCTTGAGAAGCTTTCCGTGGTCGATATTGTCAAAGAAGCCCTTGATGTCGATATCAACCACATAATGCAGATGCGCCACCTGTGCGAGGAAGTATGCTCTGGCAATAGCATGTTTCGCAGACCGTAACGGTCTGAATCCATAGCTGTGCTTAAAGAACTTTGCCTCGCAGACTGGCTCCAGAACTTGCAGGATGCATTGCTGCACCAATCTGTCCTTGATGGTAGGAATGCCGACAGGCCGCGTCCTTCCATCCAATTTGGGTATTTCTACCCGCCGTACCCGTTGGGGAAAGTAATTGTCCAGCTTGTTACGAACCATCGTTACCAGTTCCTCAGGATGCAGGCCGGAAAGATATGTGATGGTCTTTCCGTCAACTCCCTTGGTATGACTTCCCTTGTTTTTCTTGATAGTTCTGTAGGCCAACAGGATGTTCTCTTCCTTGCGGATGAGTTCCATAAGATTACGAAAACATCTGCCATTGCAGCTTTCCGCATAGAGGTTATCAAGAATTGCTTGAAAGTCGTAGTATTCATTGTTCCGTAACACCTGTCTCTTCAGGAGTTTCTTCTTTTTACTCAGAGTCGGCGTCCTCCTTGATTGATTTCGCCTCTTTTAGTCATACTCGAACCTCTGAACTGATGATAGTTTTCCATTTTCCTTAATCAACTGGAGGCTGTTGCTCCGCTGCCGTTACAGCAACTTCGACGCTCGTGCCTCCACTCTCAGCCGGATGAAATGCCCTTAATCCATAATGGTTTTATACGGCATACCATTTCACTGTGTGTTATCACTCCATGTTCCGGCCTTTCCTTGTTCCGATGCCTCTATCTGTGCATGAAACCTTAGGTGCTTCCTATGAGCCTGCAAGCTGAATGCCGCCTGTAACGACATACGGATTTTCGTAACCACGATTTCTACTCACCCGCACTTGCTCCCCGTTCCGGGGCAAAAGCATTTCTGCCATTTCCAACCGTTTAGACCCTTACATTCGGAAGTTCGTCGGTCCTCATTGGACATTCTCACCATAGCTTCTTTATAGACCCCCGGCCTATCAGATGCTCGGCCACCTCTGGCTCGCCGTTCCTCGTCATTACACGTTAGGGCATCCTCTCAGCCGGCTTCACCGGGCTTCAGACCATGAACAGATAACACTATCCATCGCCTGCCGGAGTATCAGGGAAGGCGTTTCAGGGCGTTACCCCATCATTCCACCTTTCAAGGCATCAGTTCATAACAACTAATGGTTATGGCTGACCTTTTTAGTCAGCAACAAGTCGCACCGTGGTCAACGTATCCCCTTGTCATATTGATATACATTTCATCAGTATCTATTTTAAGAGAGGGTATATGGATCGTTTTTCCATTCGTATAGGCTGTAGTTCCTCCTATTTCCACGGTGATGTTGTATTGCTTTCCCAGAATACAGGCCAACAAAGGCAGACAGGACATGATGTCTTTGGTCCTGAGCATGGCTCACCACAGTCCGATGTTGGGGATATTTGCGGAATGGTTTTGCGGGACGGACACAAAGGTACTTCTGTAGGGATGGCGGATTGTTGGCATACGGTGAACACGTCATTGGCGAGAAGCGCGTTCATGACGTCCTGAGGGGAGTGCCCTTCGATGAGCCTCTGGCTGTGTTGCAGCATTGAGGACGGATCACGGAACATGGAGACAACGCCCTGCAAAAGGATGAGTTCCTTTCCGGTGATGTTGCCCTTGGCGGGGATGCTGTTGATGGCCGTCTGGATGAGGCTGGCTACCGGAGCGACGTGAGGCTCGACGAACGTCAGCCCGCAGAGCTTTTGGTGCAGGGTCTTAAGCGGGGAAAGGGCCTTGTGGGTCACCGTATCCTTTCCGGCGTAGACCTTTTGCCATATCTCGTTGTCTAAATTGGCTATTTCGTTGAACAGCGTTCCGGCAAGCCCTTCCACTTCCTCATTCAGCCCGGATTCACATACGGCGTTGGGGTTGTCGTGTTCGGTGAGCGGTGTGACCTTGTAAAGCTGCCACGAGAAGGCAGCCTTGAACGGACGTAGTCCGGCCCTACCGTGGACTCCCTGATGATATTTCTCCACTTGCAGTGCTTGGCGATCCAGTTCTCAATGGACAGGTCGTAATAGGCGAGGAACGCTTCCTTTTCCTGAAGGAACGCCTCTCTGATCCGGATCAGTTCGTCGATGATGTCCCCAGCCTTATCTTCCGGGATGTCCCAGCCGGACATGAACCGGATGCCGTGTCTGTCCAGATAGTTGAAGGCTCTGGCCTTCAACGTGGTGAATATCTTGAGGCTGTCGGGATCGGCGATACGCTTGCTCCCCAAAGAGGCAAGGTCTTCCGGCGGAAGTTCCGCACCGCCAAAATCTTCAAGACACATCTTCTTTCGGGCGGACCATACGCTGATGTTGAGGTTCAGGGCCAGAAGGCTGTCGAGAATCCTGATGTCGGAACGAATGATGGTATTCATATTTTCCTCTTTCCGATTAGAATGTTACCGCAAAAATGCGGTGTACGAGTTCATGGAGCATTACTCTCGTTGACCGTGTGGCCTTGAACGTGAGAGCACGATCCAGCGCATAGGAAAGCGGCTCGATACCCTGATTGGCCAGCGGCTGGAACTTGAGGGCAAGATCGGCCCACCGGATGAGGGTTCTGGTGGAAAGCGTCACTTCGATGGTGTTTTCATAGGAATCGGCATCGCCCATGAAGAGTTTCCGAACTTCATTGGCGAAACTGACCATGTTCGAGGCGACGTGTCCGGGAAGGTTCGGGAACTGCCGGGACAGAAGTTACTTTTCCGTTTCAGGCGTGGGATAGCGCGACTTCGCAGGCCATGTACCTTCGAGCAGTGCAAGGTTTTGGCGAACGGCTCCCTGATAGAGCCCCGTGTCGTCACCGCCTCCGTTGGTGTTCGCGGTACATGCGATTCGGAACATTTCATGCGGGGAAATGACCTCTCCTCCATTCTCCGGCAGACACAAAGGCGCACCGTCCAGAACACCGTTGAGGCCAACGGCAACTTCAGGGGGAAAGCAAATCCGCCTCGTTGATCAAAAGAATTCCCCCGTACCGCATGGCAAGCGGCAATGGTCCATACTTATAGGCCATGCTGCCTTTTTGCAGGGAAATATGGCCGCACAGATCGGCAAACTCCAATCGTCCATGCCCGGTGACTTCAAATGTGGGATAGTTCAGCCGTACGGCAAGCTGCTTGATGAGCGTCGTCTTTCCACATCCCGTGCCGATTCATGGAAAATGGTAGGTAGGATCAACGGAATGGGGTGTATGAACATGCTTCCTTGTAGCCTTTGACAGCCTTCCCAGCAGGATGG
>ENA-OQDT01000304-OQDT01000304.1-human-gut-metagenome-genome-assembly--contig:-NODE-304-length-32717-cov-4.396042_pt1 | contig 32717 bp, 29 predicted proteins | sample MGYA00242786_ERZ504617 | MGnify/ENA primary metagenome ERZ504617 (study PRJEB26092, sample SAMD00036337) | human gut metagenome | host: Homo sapiens | study: EMG produced TPA metagenomics assembly of...
ACCCGTCCCGCAAAAATCGAAACCGGGATCTGGGCCAGTGGGCTGTTGCCCGGCATTGCGCGGCAGCGCAGATGCAGCGTGTATGCGCCGCCCTGCTCAACCATCACACAAAACGCAGTGGTGCGGCGGTAACCATTATCAATCGCGGCCAGGTCAATGCTTACGCCTCCATGTAATGTCAGGGGTTGGCCGTTCTGCGCCGCCTGCTGCATATCCTGCTCGGCCATCGCTTCCAACTGGGCATCCAACGCCGTGGTGCGGCCAATGCTGCGGCGGAACGCAGGTGTTTGCAGCAAAAAGCGGCAGATATTCGCCGCGCTGCGCTGCAGCTCGCCCCGGATCAGCCGTCCCTCTGTCAAAGCAACGGCCAGATCATCGCTGCCGGAGTTATGCTCCGGGTCCGTCACAACCATGAACACATCATTCTGGGCGCGAACCATCGCAGCCACATGCTTGGTGCTGCCTGCGCCGTTGCGGTCATTGCCCTCGGCCCACCAGTCACTCATCACAATGCCGGTGTAACACCATTGGCCGCGCAAAATTGTTGTAACAAGGTCATAATTGCTGGCCGTCCAGTAACCGTTCAGCGGGTTATAGGATGTCATAATGGAGCGGGCATGCCCCTCTTTGACGGCAATTTCAAAGCCGCGCAGATAGATTTCCCGCAAAGCACGTTCCGATACAACCGATTCAACGAAGTGACGCCGGTGCTCCTGATTGTTCGTTGCAAAATGTTTGATGGTTCCGGTTACACCCCAGCGGTGCATCCCGCGCAGCTGAGCACAGGCCATTTTGCCGGTCAGCAGCGGATCTTCCGAGAAATACTCGAAATTGCGGCCGTTCAGCGGATGGCGGTGAATGTTGATGCCAGGGCCAAGCAGCGTATCCACATGGTTTTTGCGCAGCTCCAGCCCTTCCATCGAGTAGAGTTCCTCGCTTAATCCCTCGTTGAAAGTCGCGGCCAGGCAGGTACCATTAGGCATGGCAAAAGCAACGGTGCCGCAGTCCATACGGATACCGCTCGGCCCGTCCGAACAGCAGGCGGCAGGCAGCCCATAGCGCTGCAAAGCATCGCTGACGCCTCCGATTGCCCCAGCTGTCCCCGGCGTAACGCGCGGAGAGTTCATCCATATAAAACATAAAAGGAGTAACTCGCATTCGTTGCACTGTCACCGATACGATATGCACACAGTGCCATATCCGGAGAAATCCCCATACCCGCCAATACCGGAACGAAAATGAACGACATAAACGCCCACTTCGATGTGGAAGAAACCATAATGAGGTTAATAAGAGCAGTAAACAAGATAAATAATATCAATATCCACAAACTATCCGAACGAACGGGGGAAAAGCACATTCGCTCCCATTATTGCGATACACTTATCCAAATGGGAATACTCAAAACAAGCAAACATCTGGGAAGCAAAAAAAGCGATTACGAAATAAACACCCAATAACCTCATCGGTTGGGTCAGCCCCTCTATCACATCACTGTCCGTACGATAACGTCCGGAAACGAATCCATACACCATTCCCATTAAACCTATCCCCAAAGATAACAAGAACAGAATACCAATAATAAACGGCGAACGGATCAATCCGCCATTAACACCTCTCAATATACCCCATGAAGAGAATGTAGCCCACAGAACAAACGCCGCATAGAGCAAGCCGACAATGACAGCTCCCCACAAAGCTCTCTGCTCCTTTCGAGACAGTTGCTTATAACCGCAGAAGGTATTACTCCCATTGTATTCTCCTAATCCCGGCAATAGTTTTCTACAAGTTATATGGTAAATAATGAATACCAACAAGAAAGTGGATACACAAAAGAAATAATAATTGCACAGAGGTCCGATCCGTCCGCCCAACACATCCGTCATATCGGCAGCCTCCTGTGTTGTGGCAGCAAGCATAGGATCGAGTGTGCTTAAAAGTATATTGGCACTATAACCGCACGACACCGATACATAAGCAGCTATGATTCCGCCTATGGGATGTAATCCTACCGAATGAAATAACGTTGCAGCGATAGGCAGCAATATGATGTATCCGGCATCACCCACTACATTGGACAGTAATCCCAGAACAATAACACTGAGTATGATACGCCACGGATTACGTACCCGTCCGCGTATGCCCTTGCGTATACACGCATCTATAAACCCGGAATGTTGTGCAACCCCTATCCCGAACATCGCCACGATAACCAGCCCCAACGGGGCAAAACCCGTAAAATTCGTTACTACATGACGCAGCAGCCATCGAATGCCTTCCGGGCTCAATAAACTCTGTACACGTATCTCTTCGCCTGTATGAGGCAGACGCACACTCAAACCGTAGACATCAAATATCCACGACAGAAAGATAACTCCCAGTGTCAGCAGGAAGAACATCGTTGCGGGATGGGGCATTCGCCATTTATTCCTCATAATTACTCGGTATTCGAAATTATTCCTCGTCCGCTTCCAGATTGTCAATATCAAGAATACGCAGTTCCAGTGCACGCACCACAAGGCGTGTAGCATTTACTCCCACTCGTTCGTACTCTCCAAAAAGGCGCCCTATCAAATCATTCTGCCGTTTCTCCAAAGATTTCACGCCAAACGGCATTCCTTTCAGGTTGGTAATCATTTCCTTTGTGTACCCCAAAGCAAGATGACGAAGAAAACGTTCGTCATATTCGTCTATGTCATAGCTGATAACAGCTTCCTGCCGTTTCGTATCATTCCGGACGGAAGTTTTAAAACGTTCTACAATCTTTTCCAATATGGGATAATTGAAAACAAGTTTTTTCCCATCCATAACAGCTTGTACGTCTGTCTTGGTCAACAATTCTCCAGTCTTCAGAATAATACCATCAGCTCCCGCTTCAAGGACATCCACCCATAATTTTTCGTTTAAAATCTCTCCGGTGAATATCAACACATGTACATCCGGATAGCGCTTAAATATATTGCGGCAAATATCCACACCGATAGTAGTGGAGCCACCCAAACCCAAATCCAGTAAAACAAGGTCCGGCACACCGGCTTCCATCAAACTCCAGAATTCTTGTTCCGTCATGGCGGTACCGATAACTTCTGCATCCGGTATTTCGTGACGGAATATCTCTTCCGTTCCTTTTAATTCCAGCTTTACGTCCTCTACAATAATGACTTTAAACTTCTTAGCTTCCATATTTCATATCTTTTCATCCTTACTTATTCTAATTTGCTCCGAGAAAAGCCTTTATCTTCCCGGCTGAATTCTTTTTAGATAACGGGGCAGCGTAAAGTATACGGCAAATCCCCCTTTCTCTGCAGGTTCTGCATTAATGCGGCATCCTCTTCTTCCGGCAAATTCGTCATGGTCGCGAATAATCTGTTTGCATAACAAGTACTCCGTACCACACAACTTTCCCTTTTCACCGGCCGTCATACGTACCAGATTCGGGTAAAACAGTTGATTCAACTCTTCCCTTGTTTTCTCCCGCCGCATATCTGTAAAAAGAAAACGCACAAAATCATCTTCTACTGCACAAGTCAGGCGAATTTTTCCCGCAACCGGCACAGACAAAGCTTCATCAATCAAATTCTCCAATAAAAAATGCAATTGATTTACATCTCCGATAACCGATTCACTTACTGTTTCTATACTGAAAACAACAGAAGCTGCAACTCCCCTGCTCACCTTACGGAAATACTTCTCCGCAGCTTCCAACAGCTCGGGCACAGGAATCACCGTACGCCTGAAAGTAACCTCTTCCAACTGACGGGATGCACATTGGCTCAAAATGTAGAATACCCCTTTATAATACTCTATCAATTCGCTGATAGCCGCTACCGTTTCCCGCTCCTCTGTTTCCGACAGCTTACTGGAGCGAAGTTTGCCTATCAATTGCTTTATTCTATTTGGATAATAAATCGTTTCATGTTTGATGGTAGACAAACAGTTATCAAGCACCATATTCTGCACATGTAGCAAACTGTCCTCCCACGACGCACGACGTGCTTCATCCTGAGCTGTCTCAATATCCCGGTATTTCATTGCCAGCTTCACTACCGCATTGAATATCACAATAGCAATGTAACGGGCTATCAACTCCAGCAATAAACGGTCGGACTCCTGCTGCATCCTGCTTCTCACCAAACACAACACTCCTATACACTGAGTGGAGTTTCTGGCTTTTACAATGAAAGGCAATGCCTGCATTCCATTTTCCGACAGATACCTCTGTTCTTCAAAACAGCGTTGCATCAACTCTTCCCACACAAGTTTGTTCTCTGCTACTCCTTCCAGAGGATTCGACGCGTACTCCAACCTATGGGCAGCCTCGTTATAAACCGCAATGCTCAACCGCTCTATACTCAACAACTCATTAACCGCATCGAATGCATTATCTGCGATTTGTTGCGGAATATCTTTCAACATATCTTCTTCACGTTTTAGCATCTCCTCGTCTTCGGATGCAGATATTACAGATGCGGTAAACACCTGCTTATTGATTTCCAATACTTGCTCCAAGTTCCAACGGTTTACCAATCTCCTGCGGAAATACAGAACATAATACCCCAAGCATAGCGTAACCAATAAAATAATCACCAACAAGATACTCACCGTCTTATTATTCGTAGAACGCTCCAATTCGCGGCAGAAATCTTCCAAAGACTGGTCCTCACCCAGCAACTTGTACAAAGTGGTATAAGCAGCATTATTATAGCCATACTCATCCCACTGTTTCAAAGCAAGAAATGCAACTGCCGCTTCATTCCTAATGTCCAGAATCACATGAAAATCGGAATTAAACATCTCATTCCACCAGTCCAGCTCAGCAGGTATGTCATCCCCGACCAAAGTCATATAACGATGCGGTTCTTCGGCATACTTCCCGTAATGTTCATTCAGGCAAATCATTGCGGAGTCTATATATTGCAAAGCCAGCGCATATTCACCGTCTACATTACAGTAATAGGCTTCATTGGCATAATCGGAAGCCTTATTCAGTAAAAGTTCATATTCTGCCTGCAAGGCCAATGTCAGAGAGTCAGTAAGTGTTTCTTTCAGCACATCGTTATCAGTTGCCTTGCTGCAAGAAACCATACCTAAAGAAAACACAAGTAGTATCACGGTCAAAACCTTACGTACTCCTGCCGGCAGTCTGAAGTAGAAACGGCTCCCCTGCCCTAACGTACTCTTCACATTGAACAGGCACACATTAAAAACAGGATTCGTTTTCTTATATTTCTCAATAATGCCCTTACAATTCATTAAGCCGAAGCCGTTGCCCTTATTTTTCCGCAATGCTTCCAGGTCGGGTGCATCATTCATGCCGATAATTTTGGAATCATACACCTTCTCGCCTATGATATGGTTAACATCTTCCGGAGAGAGACCGCATCCGTTATCCTCAACGGATATTTCCACAAAATCATTCTCCTGCCGGGCATAGATTCTCACCTTACCCCCTTGGGAGTGTACTTACGTGCATTTTCTGCCAATGTATTTATCATAAAGAGAGTCAATGCTCTGTCTGCCTTCACGCAAGCATCGGTAGGCTCTACTTCCAAATCCAGCTGTTTCATTTCAAAAGCCCGGCTCCCTTTCCTCAACAATTCAAAAAGCTCATTCAGTTCAAAAACTTCGATGCTCAGACTCAGTGTACCTTGCTTCATCTTAATCCACAAAGCCAGAATATCATTATACTCGTTAATGGTGGTAATAAGCTCATCAATATACTGATACTTTTCTTTTTTGATAGTTTCATCATGGATATATCCCATGCGTATCAGTTTATGCACCTCGTTCAGAATGCGGTCAATGTAAGGATGAATACCATCAACAATAGAAAGGCAAGCCTTCTTAATCAGATTCTGTCGTTTGTTTCCGGCAATATGCCGTTCATGAATATAGCGTTGTTTCTCCAGTCTGCGCTGTTCCTCGCCAAGGGAAATGGAAGTCATTCCGTTGTCTAACGCCCATTGGATATAAGGATTGATTACTTGCACCATAGCCTGTTCATCTTTCCTCATATGCCGTGCGAATATCAATTCCCTATTTTTGATACATACGTCTTCTGTTCCGAATAAGCTTTTCATTTTGGGACGTACAGCCACCAGAATCGCATCCGTGATGTCTTTCTCGGTCTGTGCATCAGCAGGAATGGATACAGTTATCTCCTGACAAATATCCAGCATAGATTGCAAACGGTGCAGATGCAATCTGTTGCGCTGTTTAGAACGTTTATTAAAGAACCAGAAGAACACCACCACTACAATAAGCCCCGTAATCACACAGAAAAGCAACAGATTAAGCTGTCCCGCCTCTCTTTCCAATGCTTGATAACGACTTTCCAATTCCTTATCCTGACGGGTATCTTCCAGAATATCCAGATATATATTCCTGTTATAATCCGAATACTCTTTCATTTCCAGTCCGGCATAAGTGACACTCAACTGCTCACGTATCCTTGAAATCCATTCGGGAACGGTTTTCAATTTCTGCCGAATCCAGGATTTCTCCGCACATATCGTATCACGACGGTCGTAAGCCTTCAACCAATCCAGACTGTCGTGGCAATCGTAAAAACGGCGATGATGATCGTTTACACACTCTAAGGCACGTTTCAGAGTATCGAGTGCCTGCTCATATTCTCCATGCGCATTCAAATATTTCCCGATAGAAACGTATGCACCCGCAATTTGGTAAATGTCATTATACTGCCGGAATTTCTCCAAAGCCTGTTGTCCCAACCGCATAGGCAATAAAGAATCCACCGGCTCGCCGAATTGTTTCAACGCATGCGTCCGCCGTCCTTGATAAAAATCATAATTATCCGGAGAAGCCATCAAATTAGCCAATCCCTGTATACCGTTTCCTTCAAAATACAGAAAACCTTTCCTGGAAGCTAATTTCCAAGTAGTGTAAAGTTCATCAAACTCCCTTAAACGACGCTCATCGGGCGTTTCTCCTTCGCACAAAGAAGCCGACCCTTTTATATAGTGATAATACAATAACTGATTTGTGTCTGTTGCCAACTCCTCATTCTCCGGCACCTCATTGATAGATGCCAAAGCTTCCGGCCGTTGCTGCAAATAATAGTAATATATGGCAGACACAATATAAAACTCCGACCGAGCATAGGTCAGCCGCATTCGTTCATGCCTGTCTACAAACAAATTGTTATCTTCTGCAATGCGTTTCATGCGGCGTACAGCACTATTGCGGTAGTCATAGAACTCTTTGTTCAGTGCCGTCCGCTGATAAATTTTCATCAAGCCTATATCGGCAATCAGAAGTTCCAATTCATTCTTTGTCAGACTGTACACTTCCTGATAGTATTTCTCCGCCTGTTCAAAGTCCATTCGCATAAAAGCGCAGAATCCCAGATTGTTACAAGCTTCCGCCTTTCCTTGCCTGTAAAGTTTCACTCCCCGGTAAGCCTTTGAAGCCGCATGACACGATGAGTCCAAATTTTTATAACGATAAGCATATGCCGCCTGATTTAAGGAGTCAATCAGATGCACCTCTTTTGTAGGAGCTGTACCCACGCACGAAACAAATGCCGTACCTATCAGGCATAGCATTCCTATTAATAATATAGATGAAAGGTATTTCACAAAGCAAAGCTACAAATAAATCCGGTAAAGAAAAATATTTTTTCTACAATAAGTCTTGTATTATGTAGCGGGAAATTCATACCTTTGCATGCAAATTAATAAATAGGTAATATCTATTACAAAATGAGCGAAAAAGCACCTTTTATGGTATTCTCAGGAACAAACTCGAGATACCTTGCAGAAAAAATCTGCGCCAGCCTTAATTGCCCTCTAGGAAAGATGAATATCACCCACTTTGCCGATGGTGAATTCGCTGTTTCTTATGAAGAGTCTATCCGTGGCGCAAATGTATTCCTGGTTCAATCCACTTTCCCTAATTCCGACAATTTGATGGAACTTCTGCTGATGGTTGATGCGGCCAAAAGAGCATCTGCCAAAAGTGTTATTGCAGTAATTCCTTATTTTGGTTGGGCACGTCAGGACAGAAAAGACAAACCTCGTGTATCCATCGGCGCCAAGTTGGTAGCCGACCTGCTTTCAGTTGCAGGCATCGACCGTTTGATTACTATGGACCTTCATGCTGACCAAATTCAAGGTTTCTTCAACATTCCGGTTGACCATTTGTATGCATCGGCAGTATTCCTTCCTTATATCGAATCATTAAAGTTGGATGACCTTGTTATTGCAACTCCCGACGTAGGCGGTTCAAAACGTGCCAGCACATTCTCCAAATACCTCGGTGTACCTTTGGTATTGTGCAACAAGACGCGCGAGAAGGCAAACGTTGTTGCCACCATGCAGATTATCGGTGACGTAAAAGACAAGAATGTAGTATTGGTAGATGATATTGTAGATACCGCAGGTACTATTACCAAAGCAGCCAACATCATGATGGAAGCCGGTGCTAAATCCGTACGTGCCATTGCCAGTCACTGTGTCATGTCCGATCCGGCATCATTCCGCGTACAGGAATCAGGCTTGACTGAAATGGTATTTACAGACAGCATTCCTTACTCCAAGAAATGCGATAAGGTTAAACAATTAAGCATTGCCGATATGTTTGCCGAAACTATCAGAAGAGTCGTAAGCAACGAATCTATCAGTTCTCAATATATCATTTGAAAATTTAGAATTGAGAAATAAAAAATAAGGGCTGCGCAGTATTCGTTCTGAATCGCGCAGCCCTCTCTATTTTTTAGGGACATTTTACCGAATGTCCCTTTTCATTCCCTGATTTCAATTACTCAATCTCCCCATTTTATAGGTTCCTTTCCGTACCAGCTTTCCATTTTTATCCGTTTCCACAAACGGACCGTCTTTCTTGCCTTGTTTGAAGAAACCTTCATAGCGGTTTCCGTTCTTATCTTCCTGCACGCCGCTCCCCTCTTCCAGACCATTTACAAAACCGCCTTTGTATTTTGTACCGTCGGTAAGAATCAGAGTTCCCTGACCGTTGAATTTATTATCTTTCCATTCACCTTCGTAGGAGTCGCCGACGTTCCATTTGTAAACGCCATAGCCATTGCGCTGGTTGTCTTTCCATTGTCCGTCATATACAGCACCGTTCGCCCATGTAAACGTACCGTGTCCGTCCTGCATACCGTTCTTGAAGTTTCCTACATATTTATTGCCGCTGGCATGATAGTAAATACCTTCACCGGTACGTTCACCCTGCACATAAGAACCTTCGTAACGGTCGCCCGTATGAAAGAAGTAAATGCCTTTGCCATGCTGCATATCCTCTTTCCAATCACCCACATACTTATCACCATTGGCATATTCAAACGTGCCTTTACCATCGCGCACATCATTCTTCCATTGACCGTCGTATTTGCAACCGTCATTCCAGACTAACGTGCCTTCACCGTTTTTCTTATCGTCTTTCCACGAGCCGATGTATTTGGAACCGTTCTTCCAAACGTAAGTACCCTGACCTTCACGCTTGTCATTTATCCAATCGCCTTCATAAAGGTCTCCGTTATAGTAGTACATAGTACCTTTGCCATGCTGGTAATCCTGATACCACATACCGTCATAACGGTTATTATTCATAAAATAATAGATACCTCTGCCGTGCTGTTGGTCTTGAAACCACTGGCCGTCATACTTTTCACCGTCGGGAAAAGTGTAAATGCCATACCCTTCACGCTTTCCTTTAACGTACTCGCCTTCATAGACATCGCCGTTTTTAAATACCGTCTTTCCCTTTCCGTTGGGTTTGCGTCCTTTCATTTCACCGGTATATACGGAACCATCCTTAAACGTATGCGTCCCTATTTTTATTTCCGATGAGAAAGTTCCCTTTATTTTATCGAAGAAGCCGCCTTTTTCCTGGGCTGCGACACTGCCCTGTGACAAGTATAACAGAAAAATTGCAGTATATAGATATTTCATCTTGGATTACAAGTTACTTAATTAGGATTTTGACAAAGATACGATTAATCTGTCAAAACCGCGAGGCGGTTCCCGCCTTTTTATGACATTTTTTTGCCGGATATGACTTCTTTAATTTCTCTTTGCACAAATGCTTTCCGGCAAGTTCGCGTATATCTTCAGGAGTAATATCTCTGACTGCGTTCAGAGCATCTTCAAAGTGTGCATCGCCAAAACCCGAAACCTGAACGAACATCCACGCATCTGCCAGTGAGAATGCCGATTCATAACTGCGGCACATTTCGCCCAGCATATAATTCTTTACCATTGCCAATTCTTCTTCCGGCACCAGATCATTCTGCAGGCAATCTATTTCATGGTAAACCTCCCGGATAAGAGGTTCCACAAACTCGTTTGCCGTTTCCGTATTGATAACCAGCATTTCCGGTCCCGGACAAGAAACGATGCCTGCAGAAATACCATAGGTATATCCCTTTCTTCACGGATATTGGACATCAGACGGCTTCCGAAATATCCGCCAAACAGCGTTACCATCACTCTGGTCTTCAAATAATCGGGATGATGGCGTTCCAAAGAAAGCATCCCCATGCGAACCGCACTCTGCATGGCATCCGCATATTCTACAAAAATCCGTTTATCCATGGAAGAAACCGGAATAAACTCCCGCCTTTCCGGTTTGCGGAAGTCTTTGCCGAACACTTCCTTACCAAACATATCTTCTATCCGCCGTACACAATCATCGCCCACCTTTCCGGAAACGTAAATCGTGCAGTTCCGGGAATGATAATGCCGGTCGTAAAACTCTCTGAGTACAGCAGGATTTATCCTGCCATAATCCTCTTTCTGCACCAGCCGTCCGCAAGGATGCACCTCACCATATACAGCTTTCATCAGCGCCCGATGCGCCAGAAAATCCACTTTGGACGAGTTGACCATGAACTGCTGGATATTATTTTCTATTATAACACCCAGCTCCTTCTCCGGAAACACAGGCTCTTTTACGATGGATTCCAGTATTTCCAATGTCTGAAGCAAATATTTGTTCAGCGAATAAAGAGTAACATACGCATATTCCGATGCGCTGGACAATTCCAGCCAGGCACCGTAATAGTCCAACTTCTCCGCTATTTCCCCCGCACTGTACCGAAGCGTCCCTTCGCGCAGCATACGGTTCGTAAACAAAGCCTGTAACGGTTGCGACTGTTGCCAGCGCCCGCCTTCCATCAGCAGGTCTATGCGCACAACTTCATTATCGCCAGAGTCAAGCACATTCAAAGACACACCATTGGGCATAGTGCACCGTTGGGGCATCTGTACGGCCAAGTGCTCAATGTCCCTCACCTTAGGCTGAATGGTCCTGTCCAAAAGCATCCCCGAACCGATATTCATTGAGCGTTTCGTGCTTGCAGGAAACGTTCCGCATGTTCCAAATCCTGCGGTGTATCAATACCGATTGTCTCCACTTCGGTAATACCGGCTTTAATGGTATAACCGTTTTCCAACCAGCGCAACTGCTCCAGCGACTCCGCCAGTTCAAGAGAAGACTGCGGCAGCGAGGTTATCTCTTTCAGTACTTCCACCCGATAGGCATATAATCCGATATGCTTGTAATATGTATGGTTTTTCAGCCACTCCCGCTTCTCCGCATTACGTTGGTACGGAATGATAGAACGGCTGAAATAAAGAGCATTCATGTTCTTGTTGAGCACTACTTTGGGAGAGTTTACGTTCTCCAGTGCCTCGAAACCGTTATCTGCAGTAAAGGGTTTTACTAAAGTGGCAATCTGTGTGGACGGATCGTCAAAACAGGCCTTTACGGTCTCCAGCTGAGACGGCTGTATAAAAGGTTCATCGCCCTGAATGTTTACCACCACATCAAAGCCTTCCCCTACTTTGGTACAAGCCTCATAGCAACGGTCTGTACCGCTTTTATGATGCACGGACGTCATTACAACTTTTCCGCCGAATGCTTTTACGGCAGCTTCAATGCGCTCGTCGTCGGTAGCTACATAAGCATCATCCAAAACACCGGCCACTTGTTCATATACCCGTTGAATAACGGTCTTTCCGCCCAACAAAGCCAAAGGTTTGGCAGGAAAACGCGTAGATGCGTAGCGGGCAGGAATTATTCCCAGGAATTTCATATCTTTAAAACTTAAATTACCACATTATTATAAAGAAACGCTTCAATGGCATTTGTCGCCTCAGACTTTCCATCATTCAATTCTTTCAGTCCGCGGATGATATAATCCCGCTTTAAATCTTCGGGTTTATACACCCTGCTGTCACAAGATAGCAAGTCTATGTCAAGACGTACAATCTCCTGTTTCTTTTCTTCGGGAGTCCTTCCGGCTTCCCGTTCTATATCCTTCAAATGGAGTATGACTTCACCTGCATCAGAATCGGACGTGAAGCGCGCCACCTGATTGGCAAACAACGCCTGCCGCCGGAAAAAACAACGGCTCTGTGTCCGCTTCTGCAGAAAAACGGATATTCGGAAAAAGTTCGGACAGCCTCTTGCGTGCCAACGCCAGATTCTCTTTCCTGTTCACATTACTGCCGATGCAGATTGTGTACACCATTTCCCAATTCTTAATTAAACAAATCGTCCAGTCCCATTTCCGATGCCGGTTCCGCATCCTCATCCTCATATCCGCTGTCCTTGCAGGGGTCAAAACCTTCAGGCAGCTGGAACATTTCGTTTTCATCATACCCCAAAGACTTGTCGCCAAGCACTTTTACCATATACTTAGCCCAGATAGGCAATGCCATGGAAGCGCCTTGTCCGTGCAACATCGTATCGAAGTGAATATCACGGTCTTCACCGCCCACCCAGCAGCCGGACACCAGCGAAGGCGTAAAGCCCATGAACCAGCCGTCGGCATTATAGTTGGTCGTACCGGTCTTACCACCCATATCGGCTTTTACGCCCAGACGGCGGACACGTCCGCCCGTACCTTCATTGACAACTGCACGCAGCATTACCAACATTTTATAGGCACTGGATGCGCTGATTACTTCCTGCATTTCCGGCGAGAATGTAGCCAGCACATTACCGTCGTTATCCTCAATACGGGTTACAAACAGCGGCGCAACACGAATACCCTTGTTCGGGAATGCGGTATAGGCGCTTACCATCTCTCCTACGGAGACTTCGCAAGGACCGAGACAGAGAGACACCGAAGGCACAATCTCACGGTTGCGCACACCGAAGCTGTGCACCAGCCGCTTCAACTCATACGGGTTCAGTTTGCTCATCAGGTATGCTGTGATCCAGTTGTCCGAATTGGCCAATCCCCACTTCACCGTCACCATGTCGCCATAACGTTTTTTCGTTGGCATTGCGCGGTGTCCAGGGTTTTCCGTTTTCGTCTATCAATGTATATTCCACATGACGAGCCTGGTCGCAAGGAGAAAAACCGTTCTCCATAGCCAGCGAATACACATACGGTTTCATGGTAGAACCGATTTGGCGACGTCCCACCATAGCCATGTCATATTTAAAGTAGTGATGGTTCGGGCCGCCTACATACGCTTTTACGTGACCGTTACGCGGATCCATCGACATGAAGCCGGCACGCAGGAAGAACTTATAATAACGTATGGAATCCATCGGAGTCATTACGGTATCTTTCTCACCGCTCCAACTGAATACAGACATTTGTTCGGGCGTATCAAACGCTTTTCTGATTTCCGCTTCGGAAGCTCCGGCTCTCTTCATGATGCGGTAGCGGTCGGACAGTCTCATGGCACGGTCCAGAATTTCGTCTACCTGCTCTTGCGTCAAACGGAAAGTATAAGGCGCTTTCTTCGCACCTTTCTTCTCTTTGAAGAAGTACCCCTGCAATTCTTTCAGATGCTCGGTCACGGCATCCTCTGCATATTTCTGCATGCGGGAGTCTATTGTAGTATAGATTTTCAACCCGTCCGTATAAAGATTATATTTGCTTCCGTCCTTCTTCGTATTCTTTTCGCACCAGCCAAACAGAGGGTTTGTTTCCCAGTCGAGCGAATCCTCGTAATACTTCTGCATCTGCCAGCCGCGATAGTCCGATTTATCGGGCTTCTTGGCATTCAGCACACCACGCAGGTATTCACGGAAATACGTTGCAAGACCTTCGTTATGGTCTACGCGATGATAGGACAGCTTCAATGGCAATGCCTGCAACGAATCCCGTTCCTCAACGGTGATATATCCGGCCTTGCGCATCTGGTCGAGCACCACATTGCGGCGTCCGCGCGAACGTTCGTTATAACGTACCGGATTATATAGGGAAGGATTCTTGCACATACCCACCAGTGTGGCGGCTTCCTCAATCTTCAAATCTTTCGGTTCGCAACCGAAATAGGTATAGGCGGCAGTCTTTATACCCACCGCATTATTCAGGAAGTCGAACTTATTGAGATACATCGTAAGAATTTCCTCTTTGGTATAATAGCGTTCCAGCTTTACGGCTATAACCCACTCGATGGGCTTTTGGAACAGACGTTCCACTATGTTGTCGGCGCTTGGCGAATAAAGTTGCTTGGAAAGCTGCTGGCTGATTGTACTGCCGCCGCCCGCATTCTTTTGCATCAGAATACCACGCTTCACCACGGCACGGAACAGCGCGATGGCATCAATCCCCGAATGTTCGGCAAAGCGCACGTCTTCCGTTGCAATCAGCGCATTGATAATATGGGGCGACAAATCATTGTATCCCACAAACACGCGGTTCTCCTTGCTATAAGAATAAGTTCCCAGAACTTTCCCGTCTTCCGAGAATATTTCCGTTGCAAATTTATAATTGGGATTTTCCAAATCTTCCACAGGGGGCATATAGCCAATCCAGCCTTTTGCTATCGAGAAGAAAATAACAACGCATGTCAATGTTATCAGCGCGATGAAAATCCAAAGGACTTTTACGACTTTCTTTATCATGTCCGGTTCCTAAAATTCGTTGGTTCAATATTCAATAATGGGGCAAAGATACGGAAATATATCAAAACAACTCTCACAATTTTAATAGAAAACTCTAAATACCCCAAAAACGGCAGAAGCTCCGGAAACCTGCAAAAGCACAGGTCTCCGGAGCTTCCTAACTCATTGCGGACTTTGACAGTCAGCGAAGAGACATTATTTCCCTCGCCAGCTTATCTGTCAGCCTCACATTTCCTATCCATTTTCCGAAAGTATCCAGATTATGCAAATCCGTCCCTACCATGTCGTACATACCTTTTTCCAGCAATGTTTCAGCATTTTTCATCACCTGTTTTCCATAATAACCGGAGAGCGAAAGCAAGTTCAGCTGCAACAGATAGCCCTTGTCCTTCAATTCGCAATAATCACCGTACCTCATATAAAGATAACGTTCGGGATGCGCAATCACCGGCGTATATCCGGCGAGCGATACATTATACAACAGTTCGTCCAGATTGTTTGGTGGAGAAAAATAAGATGTCTCTACCAATACACAATCCCCGCACAAAGGCTGCAATCCCTTCTCCAACCTCTCCCTGAAGCCGGAGTCCAGCATATATTCAGCTCCCAGTTCAAGTACGGTTTCTCCGGTATAGCGCTTGCACAACGTATCGAAAGCCTGCAACACATCTTCCCAGTGTTCCACGCCATTCATCACATGAGGCGTCAGCCTCACCTTCTTCACTCCGAGCGATTCGAAGTACGCCAACACTGTCAAGGATTCCTCTATCGTCCTTATACCATCGTCCACACCCGAAAGGATATGGCTGTGACTATCCACAAAATCCCTGAAGAAACCGGTATCCGCCAACTTTGTTTTATGTCGTAAGAAAAACATACCCATAGCGTTTAAATTCCAAATATCCTTTTGTACAGCGGCTTCTTGTTCTTCCGGTTTTCATCGTTCCCGTAATTGCCGTAACCATACCCGTAGCCATACCCATAACCTGTCTTTACATAATCTATTCCGTTCAGCAGAATACTCATATTCTTCATCTTTCCCGAATCATACAGTTCCTGCAACTCCGGTAACATCCGCTTGTCGAACAAGCCCGAGCGGACTACATACACCGTCTGGTCCGCCAACCGTCCGCACAACTGCGTATCCACCACAACACCATAAGGCGGGTTATCCAATAAGATATAATCATAGCTCTTTTTCAGCTCCTCCAGCAGCCGGTCGAGTCTGCCGCTCTTCAGCAATTCCGCAGGATTGGGCGGCAGCGCTCCCGATGTAATGATATGCAGCCGGTTATCATCTCCACACACCTGCACCAGTTCTTTCACATCATCCACCTTGCCGCTCAGGTAGTTCGATACGCCGGTCTTTTTCATACCTATCCCTACGCTTTTGCTCAAAGAACCCTTCCGCAGGTCAAGGTCGAGAATCACTACCTTTACATTCGCCAGCGCCATGCTCATGCCCAGATTAAGCGTAATAAAGGTTTTTCCGGAGTCAGGATTTGCCGAAGTCACCAGCACTACCTTTCCTACCGTTTTCTTTTCCGTATCCATAAAGTCCAGATTATCGCGCACTATCTTGAAGGCCTCACAAATGCTTTCCCTGCTGCCTTCCTGTACCACGATATTTTTCTCATGCTTATTCTTTTCAAGCGGCACTTCTCCCAAGAAAGGAATGTTCACACCCGCTTTCAGTTCTTTCTTCGTATGCACGCTGGTATTGAGCAGCGAGCGGATATAAATCCACAAGGCAGGCAGCATAATCCCCGCCAGCAAAGCAATCAGCGCTACCTGCACTTTCTTGGGTGCTACCGGCAAGTCCACACCTTCTGCCGGGTCTATGATGCGGCAATTGCTCTCCGTAATGGAAAGCTGGAGCTCATTTTCCTCTTTTTTATTCAACAGAAACAGATACAGTTCTTCCTTTATCTTCTGTTGCCGTTCTATGCTTACCACATACTTCAACTGAGTAGGCACGAATGCTATCTTATTACTGTTCTCCCGCTCCTTGTTCTTCATATTCGCCACCTGTATCTCCAGACTTGCTATCAGGTTATCCACAGCTTTTGCGATAGACAGGCGCATGGACATCAGCGTACCGTTCAGGTCACGCACGAGCGGATTATTGGCACTACTGTTGGCTATCAGCTTGTTCCTGCGCGTCAGCACCGTGTTGTACTCCATAATCAGGTTCTGCACTCCCATATCATCTATCCCGATACTTGCAGGGACAGGCTCTGTCGTCTTCGAGTTATCCTGCAAGTATTCCTTCATATATTGCGCCATATTTAAAGCTGATTTTTCCACGCTTAACCCTTCCGTATCAAGCATGCTCGAACTTTGCAGATACAAGGCACTTTCCGAAGCAATATCCGTCAGTCTGTTCTTTTTCTTATAATTCTCAATTTCCGCATCCACGGCAGCCAGGTCAGCTTCGATTATCTCCAACCGCTCACCGATAAATCTGGCGGTATTTATCACAATCCTGTTTTTATCCTCGATGGCATCGTTCTTATAAACCTCAATCAGTGTATTCAGTAAATCTTCCGCCCGCTGCACATTCTCATCCTCGATGCTCAGGGCTATCAGTGACGACTGCTTGTTTGCCACCCCTACATTCAAAGCCTTGTTATATGACTCCGCTACTTCTTTCATATTTCCCTTCGTCACGTAGACTGTCTTGCCTATGCTGTTTTCGTCCATAAACAGTGTCGATGCCACCACCATTTTTCCCACCGGAGTATTCACCGTATCTCCCGGCTGCACGGTCAGGATTTCATCAAATTCCTCTTCTTCCTCTTCATTTTGCAGGGTCATATCCGCCAGCGTCACCTTTCCATTGTCCGACATCGTAACAGTAAGGCTTATCTGTTGTGAAGGAGTTGCATCAAGGAAGGTAACGGCAAACGGCGTGGACGTATAGAGTTCCTTCTTTCTCAGCCCATCCCACTCCTTGTAACTTATATCCAGATGCAGTATTTCGACTACCGTCCGCATCAGCCGCTTACTTTTAAAGATACCCACTTCGTTATCTACCGTGCTGCCGCCTAACGAAAACAAATCCTGAAAAGCAGCCGCACCATTGACACCCCCGCCTTTTTGCTCATCCTTCACCAATACCGTAGCGGTACGCAAAAATATCTTCGGAGAACTTTTCAGATACAGAAAACCTATCAGGACACACACCGCTACGGAGAGGATGAACCATTTCCGGTTGCGATACACTGCCGACAGCATATCGGCAATCACCGTGCCCTCCTGCCGGCGGCTGTCATTAAAATCTATGAAGTCCAAATCTTCAAACCTGTCTTTTCCCATAAACTTTTTCTTTACTGTTTTTTATTTGAATATAAGCACGGCCAAGGATACCATTACCGATAGTATGGAAGCAAACGTACCTATGGTTCTGTTCTGGTTTATCTCCCGCTGTCCTGCCTTTACCTTATTGGGTTCTACGTACACTACGTCATTCTGTTGCAGATAATAATAAGGAGACGACAATAAATCTTTGTTCCGCAAATCCAGCGAAACCACTACCCGCTCTCCGTTTTCTTCCCGGACAACCTTTATATTCTCGCGCTGCCCGTAAATGGTCAGGTCGCCAGCAAGGCTCAATGCGTCCAGTAAGGTGATGCGGTCGCTGGTTATCTCGAATGTTCCCGGCCGGTTCACTTCCCCCAATACCGATACTTTGAAGTTCAGGAACTGGATGGTTACGATGGGATCTTTCACCAGTCCCTTTTCTATCAACTGGCTTTTGATATATTTTGTCAGTTCTGCACGTGTCATTCCCCGTACTTTAATAACTCCCAACTGCGGAAAGTCGATATTTCCCTCTTTGTCCACCAGATACCCCAATACCCGGTTCTGTCCTCCTGCATATCCGGTATTGCTGTTAGCTATCTGATAACTTACCATCGGCAGATTGAACATCTGTGCCAGTTCGGGGTCTTTACTGTTCACCATAATGGAAAGCAAATCATCCGGATGAATCCTGAGGTCATAATCCTGGGTTATCTTTTGCCGATAGTCATCCGGCACATCTTGCAGGTACGAAATCTGTTTTTGCGATGCACAACCCGCCAGGACACATAGTACAAAGGCTATGTATCCATACTTCTTCATGTTCTTTATCATATTATTTTATCGATTGTTTTTTTAGATTAGTGCATAAAAGCTACGAGTGCTTTTTTAACTGCGTTCTTTATATGCTGACAAATAAACTCACTCATCCATCCCCAACCAAAATCAAACCAACGTTGCGGATGGGTATTGATAATCAGCTTTTCAGGAAGCTCGTCATTACCGATTAAAGTAATCAGTCGGCGGGTATTTTTGACTTTCAGTTCCAAGCCGCCTTCTACTTTATCCCTTATACTCGCACCTGTCTTATTCCATGCCCGCCCCGTATCTGTGATATAGAGTACTTTCGTATAATCCACATCAAAATACGGTTCTCCGATAATCCCCGCTTCTCTATAATTATATTTCTCCCACAATTTCCGGTTATCCCACCTGCTGAGCGGACTTCCGTGCATGCAAACAGTCTTGGCCGGATAAAAACGGCGTATTTCGGCAAGATGCTTCTTGAAATATTCAAAAGCCTTTTCGTAGTTGCCTTTGGCAATTGTCAGGTCTTCGTAATGATAAGACACTTCATGTCCCAGAGCCACTATCCGTTCTATTATCTCCTCATTCCAAGTTCCTTTTACAACCCTTATATAATAAGAAGCTTTGATACCCGAAGCATGTTCCATTTGTGCCATCCGTAGGGCGTTCTCCGGTTTTTTGTCGATGTCATGCCTCAATACTACGACTTTGCCGCCGGCAGGAACAGACAGAAACTCCTCGAATGTCCGGAAGGCATAACCGGACTGCTCCAGTGCGGATAAAAGAGACCGGTAAGTTTTAAGAGTGAAATCCATTATTGCTTTTTCTGTTATCAAGTTCATCCACAAACGAATACATATACTCATTTACATCTATAAATAAATGATTGATGGTATCCCTGGCTCTCTCCTGCTCTCCGGCATAATCCTGTTTTGCTTTAAAGCGGCCTATCCATTCCTCAAAATCCATGCTTTTCCGGTTATGCAAAATTCCCAGCCTTGATGCAGCACGATTTGCCGGCATATCATATCTGATTCCTAAATAATACGACGGCACTCCCAATAAAGCAGCCTCACGCGCCATGCTGTCTCCCGAAGATATCAAAGCACAACTATAATAAATAAGAGAATGGATGCCCTCGACCGGCTCTTCCAGCAGAATCCAATCTTCAGGATACCTCTCTTTCATGGATTTATCTTCCAAAGAAAGCAACACTTTCCTACCATGAGGTATTTTCGAAGCAATACCCATAACGGCACCCGCATGTTGTCCCGTATAGTTAACCGTACCTACCGACACCTCCCTCACAAAGAAATACTCTTTGGGATGCAGTTTATATTTATCCAGGAATATTCTGTCGGGTGTAAACACATTCGGTGCCAGATATGCCCATTCCTTAAGGGCCGGCAACACTTTTACCTTAGAAGATAAGACATAACCGGGCGGCAGTTCGTAAAGGCAGTAATGAGATATTTTCGAAAACCATATTTTGGGCCTGAAATCAAAAGTCTGCGGGTCATCATCAAAAGTGTAGGAATGAAAGCCTCTCACTCTACCTATGACACTGCTTAAGAAAGCATTGGAATAAGCTATATCTATCCGCTTATCCAATGACCATAAAAACAGTTTGACAATCCGTATCAAATTGGCATCTACGATAGCCGACCATTTTGCAAGTCTGTGCCTGCCTATCACATAAATCTTTATTGCAGGATACGCAGCCAGTTCTTTCCGAACAATCAAAGGCATTTTCCCTCTGTCCAATACGGTGAGATACACAACATGCCCTTCTTCTGCCAGACGGATGATGAAATTCTTATAGAAATTATATTGCGGAGTATGGCAAATATCAAACCATACACTCTTCCTGCTCCTACCAGCAGATTCCCCTGTAACCATTTTCTTTCTCCAGCTCCTTTATCCTGACCAAATCAATTACCGCCTGTCCATCTCTGACCCTTACCGATTTGAAAATCTCGTCATTGTTGCTAATGATAATCGTTTCCGCCCAATCCAGCAAAGAGTCCATATCATCCTGCAACATACAGTTCAAATGCGGCAACTTCTCTTCAATCACGCTTTTATTCTTTCCTATCAGCCGTGCCAAAGAAACGCTTCTGTCATATATCCTTATTTCATACCCCTTACCATACAATGTTTCTATCACATGTATAATAGGGCTGTTTCTCATATCATCCGTTCCTGCCTTGAAGCTCAATCCCAATACACCGATTTTCTTATGTCCTACTGCCTGAATCCACTCAATGGCGTTTTCCATGTGGTGCTGGTTGCTGCTTTCTATGGCATTCAGAACCGGCGTTTCCACATACAGGTCATGCGCCATTGTTTTCAGGGCTTTCAGGTCTTTAGGCAGGCAACTGCCGCCATACGCAAATCCCGGTTTAAAATAATAAGGGGAAATATTAAGCTGTTTGTCCATGCAGAAAATACGCATCACTTCGTGCGAGTCAATGCCGTATGCCTTGCACACCCTTCCTATTTCATTGGCAAAAGCCACTTTGAGAGCATGATAGGAATTGTTTACATACTTAATCATTTCCGCCACTTCTATAAAAACCGTCTCAATGGGTGCACCCATCGGTGCATACAGTTCCGTCATAATATCCCGTGCCTTTTCACAGTCCGTACCTATTACCGTCAGTGGCGGATTCATGTAATCATTTACAGCCGTTCCCTCTCTCAGGAACTCCGGATTAGATACAACGGCAAAGTGCACATTCCGCGTCTTTCCGGACATTTCCTCTATTATCTTACCCACTGCTTTATTCGTACCGGGAAATACGGTCGACCTGATGACGATAATATGAAAACCGTTTTTCTCCTTCAATGCCTCTCCTATCTCTTCGGCGGTCTGATAAATATAATTTAAGTTCAAATGTCCGTTAGTTGTAGAAGGAGTACCTACGCACACAAAAGAAATATCACTTTCTCTCACAGCCTCCATGTAGTCGTGTGTAGCTCTGATTCTTCCTTGCAGATGCTGTTCCCTGATTATTTCGTCTATACCCGCCTCTACAATTGTAGGCATCCCCTCGTTTATTTTTTTAATCTTTTCGGAAGAAATGTCTATCCCTATAACTTTATGGCCGTTCTGTGCCAAACATCCCATGCCTACACATCCTACATAACCTAATCCAAAAAACGAAATGTTCATTGTTTTATTCTTTTTAAAATTTTTACTCCTATTTTCCCGATATGATATAATACCGGATTCAAGATGCATAAAAAAATCGTCCGTACTCTACCAGCTTTCCGCCGAATGCCGCTTTAAAGTCCCGTACTCCATAATTCTCATCGGCTTTTCCAGCTCCCATCATGTCGGATATAGGAATCCGCTCCTTTAAAGTCCGGTCTATAGCAGCCCATGTAGCCAATGTGGAATGGGCGTATTGACTTAAAACGATTCATCCAAACCAGCTACAAACCAATGATATAAAGTCTTATTTTTTAAGATATGAACATGTCACTCCACCTATTATTTGATTTTGATATTTTATCAATAAAAATCCTTCCCCAATCCGATTGGTATAATTTCTCAAAAAAATCGAATGGAAATAGAGGAGTCTTTACTTTATTTCTATATAAATCGACTAAAATCCGATAATATTCACGAACTTCATCCAAAGACGGAGAGTCCACTAATATTGCGCCCTTTCTAAAACCGGCTTTTATGTCGCGTTTTTTACTACTGTGCAAATTCTTTTGTATAACTTCTTCGCTGCTGCAATCTATATGAAAATTCAAATGAGGTATATACTCAAAATCATTCTCACGAAACACATCTCTATACAAACTGTAATCTTTAAAATTACGGAACTCTATATAAATTGCTTTCTTATTCAATTTATTCCTGCAATAGGTCAAAAGTGCGGACAAAGCTTTGTCACTGATATCATCTGCCAGCAAGGCTCCACCTGTCACAATTGCTCTTCGCGAGAAATATTGTTTTAGTTTTCCTCCATCCTTTTGTATATAGCCAACCACTATTCCTTTCAAACATCCGTTCTCAGTAACCCCAAATACAAAAGCTTCCAAAAAAGACAAACCCGAATAAAAATCATAACATTCCTTTGTCTGGAAAAAAATTGGCTGTCGAAGACTGTGCAATCAGCTCTTCCCAAGCTGTTACATCTATTCTTTCACTTACAAATATCATCTGTTCTATGTATGTTAAATATTGCGGAAAATCACGGTATTTGGCTCAAAACTCCTTTCAAGACCCTCTTTTCGGCTCACATTGAGCCGTATCCATTTAATATACTGTACATCTATAAAAACGTACTTTTCATTGCCTGTATTTCATCACTTTAGCCGGATTACCGGCTACAACAGCAAAATCCGGTACATCCTTGGTTACCACGGCACAAGCACCGATAATCGCGCCACGTCCTATATGTCTGCAACCGGGCAACACCGTAACCCGTGCACCAATCCACACATCACTTTCTATGTATAAAGGAGTTTTACCTTCCGAAACCCTGTTTATTCATGGGAACATCTGTACGGCTATGCCGATGGCCTCCTCCTAAAAAGAGAACATCTTCTCCCATCATCACATTATCACCAATAGTAAGCATTCGCATAAGCACCTTGAAATTCCTGCCAAGCCCTACATTATTTCCTATCCGGACATCTTTTCCATTCCCGATATACGCGCCTTGCTCAATATTATTGCCACTGCCGCAACACCCCAATATATGACGGCATATTGCTCCACGCATTCTTTTTGCAGCAGTACCAATGACCGGTACAGTCGATTTTGGCAAATGTCTGGCAAAACCATAATAAGTAAAAGACACAATTTGTATCGTATATTCATAATATCCTTATTACTCGCTGATAATGAAATGGCGTTTGTTATTGTGTAGAACAGGAAGTTCTGCTAAAAGCTCAATAGTAACCGGTACACCGAATTCCTGCTGCCAGAAACGAATAATATAGTTCCCTACTTCCGTATCATAGTTTTCGTTCACCACTAACCGGAACACTACGCAACCACTCTTTTGCTTTACTACTTGGAATTGGTCGATAGACCTTTTCAGTTCGGGAATATCCGTCTGGAAGAAGACGGTAAAATTGTGTACAATGAACCGTCTGCCCGACGGCATTACCAGTACATCATTATCCCGACCTAAAATCCGTACTATCTTTAAATGCTCCCTGCCGCATTCGCAAGGTGTATCGTCCACTTCAACAAAGTCCTGTGTATCATAACGGATAAAAGGCTGTGCCATGTTCCACAAACTCGTTGATACGAGTCTCCCAACCCCTTTTTTAACAGGATTTCCCTGTTCGTCCACTACTTCCGATATTCCATACTCCTCTGTTGAATGATAGCAGGTATGCGTAGGACATTCAAAAACGCACGAATTGCCCTCACAGCTATATGAGTCGAACACTTTACATCCCCAGGCCTCTTCTATCTCTTTCCTCGTTTCCGGAAACAAGGTATTGCCGGTGGTTGTTATCGCCACAGGCGACCAGGCAAATTTCGGATGCACACGTTTATAACGTGCCAGTAAAAGAAGCGGGTCGGGATAACAACGGATTACCCGGGGTTTATAACTTTCTATCCGCCGCAACACATTGGCAAAATTCTCATCCGTCAACGGGTTGGTAGCCAGATAAAGATTGTTAGTCATATAATCCTGCAACCGTTTCACAGGATTATTTCTCGGATTCTGACTCAGCTTGACATACCTGTCACCCAGTCGCCACCCCATATCATACCAGCCGCGTAGATTGGCTGCAATATTCACCGAGTAATCATCTTTCGTGGTCAGATAACGAAACGGCTCACCGGTCGAACCCGATGACGCACCTTGGACAATACTTTTTTCAGGAATACCGGCAGCCTTAAACCGTTCAATACCTTCTTTTTTATCATGGCTTTTGTTACAATCGGCAACAGGCGTAAATCTTCTTTTGTCCGAATATCCGCGGGTGTCAACTGCAACTTATCCATTTCTTCCCTATAAAAAGGAACATGCCCGTAAGCATGAGTAATCAGCAGCCGCAGCCGTTCGTTCTGAAACCTGTCGATTTCCTCCCTGCTCCAATACCGGCTCTTTTGCAGAAAACGCAGATATTTGCTTACCGACTGCCCGGTCAATATATCACCCAAAGGCAGGATAACCCGTTCCTGAACATAATGATTAGATATCATATTTTAAAATAATAGTTTATCAGATTATTAATAAGCATCCTTTTTTCTTTGAAAGAAACAAAGAAGAAAGTCTGTATCAGCGATAGTTTCATCAAGATACGCTCTATCATACGCCTTTTCGAAAGTTCTTCAGAATAGCCGGTATCATAGGTCGTGTCGCATTTCAAGCGTTCATACTTGTTTTGTATTCCGGCAAAATAAGGTTTGAAACTGTCTGCCGGCATTCTATGCATCAGATGCCTGAAAGAAAGTTTTATGCCGAAAAATTCTATCTTTTCTATCTCTTTGCTATCCGTATCGAAATACAGGTCAACTCCCATTCCTTTGGAGAACTAGCCGTGACTGGAAAAGGCTTGTCAAAGCAAAAATTGCCCAATGAGTAGAAAATATGCCCCGCTTTATATTTTTCATAAGGCTGAATGACATGAGAGTGGTGTCCTACTATAATATCCGCTCCGGCATCAATCAATCTGTAAGCCATATTCCTCTGCATCATCGAGGGACGGTGAATGTATTCATTTCCCCAATGCAGAGTAAGGATTTTCAAATCCGCTTTCCTGTCCGCCATCTCATTTAAAGCCGCCATTGCATTCACCTCGTCCAGTACAGAAAAACAGCCGTCGTTGTCAAACTTGTCCAAATCTACATTGCAAAAGCCCGCAATGCCTATCAGGCAATTATCCCGATGAATATATAATACACGATTATCGTTCCCCGCAACTGCAATGCCGGACTCTTCCAATATTTGCAATGTTCTCTCATATCCGCCTTTCCCATGCTCCAGTATATGATTGTTTGCCACATTGAGCACTCCGATACCGCATTCTCTCAGAAAACGTGCAAACTCCGGGCTGCCGTAGAAATCCGGTTTTCCGGCAGCAAGCGAAGGTTCCAAAAGAGGACTTTCAAGATTGCCTATTACAATATCCGAATCTTGCGTGATACCTTGAATATTATCCTTCCACCTTTCTCCTTTTGTAGCTTCAAATTGCGATCTGATACCAAATCCTACACTCAAAAATTCATCTGCCGGAAAAATATCGCCAACCAGTGTTATTTTCATTGTCTTGCTGTTATACGTGCAAATACATTGTCCCATATTCCTGCATTACTCTCTACCGATATGCTTTCCACGATTTTCCGTGCCTCTCTACTCGTTTTATCCACCAGTTCCTTGTCCGAAAGCAGACGCATCAAACAGCCGGCAAGTTCCATTTCACTGTCCACATCATTGAATACAAATCCGTTTGTGCCATGCCTTATCACATCTACAATATCACCTACGTTCGACACGACAGGTACACATCCGCAAGACATCGCTTCAAGCAACGACACCGGAAAGCCCTCTCCCTTGGAGCAGGAAACAAAAATCCTGCTGTTCCGGTATATCCGCAATTTGTCTTCCAAATCGGAGATATAGCCGACAAAGTCTATATACTCCCCGATGGCCAGTTCTTTTGCCATTCTTTTCAGGTTGTCAAGTTCCTCACCGTCACCGGCAACAATCAGTTTCACGCTGCATTCATTCTTTATTCGGGATACGGCTCTCAACAGCAACCCGATGTTTTTATTTTTATCTATCCGCGAAAAAGACACGATGTCATACTTCCGCTCGCCCTCTTCCTGCATATTACTATCCATAAACGCCTGATTGGGCAAGTTGGGCAGCACAACAATCCTGTCCGCATCGAAGCCCTTGGACACCAGGTAGGCAAGCGTTTGTTGTCCTGTAACCGTAATTATCCGGGCTTTCCTGAATACTGCCAGGTTTACCCTTTCCCTGATTTTCCCACCCAGCCAAAACTCACGATGCCCTGCAATGGTGATATGAATATAAGGAATATTCGTCATGGCACCGATAGCTTTTCCGATATAGCCATGCGGAGTATTCAGTACACCTATTATTACATCTATCTTATATTTTGAGCAGTAGCGGACTCCTGCCACCACCTTCCTGATATGACGGATTCTGCTTTCCGATACCTTTTCGGGAGACAGGTAAGTAACTTTACCGTCAATCATATCACCGGGAAAGTCACGCAAGACATAGACATGGTCTACATACGATGATTTCAATAAAGGAGAAAGAATATTCTCTGTCAAAGTCTGGTTTGATAATTTGGCTACTAATAAGACATTCATTTGTCCAATCCCTCAATTTTTATAATGAACGATTCTTTGGTACGATTTACATACACTGCTGTCAGCAACATCATGTATATGGCGGGAGAAAACATAAGGTAAGCCCTGTGGGCAACAATCAACAGCGCTATTGCGGCCAATAAGAATCCATACTTCATGCTACCTTTTCGGGCAATTGAAAAAATCAGTAGCAACATAATGACGGTTCCTATTATCCCGAACCGGTAGACTACCCCTCTCCAGTTTGTTCCTACCATTTCGTCATTATCGTATCCCAATCCCACCAAAGCATCATGAGAGTGAATAAAACTCTCAAACTTAGTGATATGGGAATCCGGGACTCTATTATCAAGCAAATCAACCACACCAGATACTTCCTCTCTTTTATTTTCAACGACTCTGCCATAAATGGTTTCGACAAAGCGGTCGCTGAAAAATAACAGAGTTATGGCAGTGAAGAACAGTACCGCCACTATCCGTATTATGTCTGTCGTAATCCTTTTATACTTAAGAAGCTTATACAAGACACCCAAACAGAATATACCATAAAAGGCTGTTGAAAATGTAAGGAATCCGGTTATCAGAAGTAACAAATTCCTTTTCTCGTAGAAATTGAATTTTTCAATAGCAAGCATTAATCCTATGTAAATACCAAAATGCCCGGGTTCGGCAAAAACACCACATATTCGTTCAATTCCCCCTCCAATAGGCATATTCCCCCGGTACAGACTTAAAACAGGCCCATAAATCCGATAGTTATCCAATACGCTTTCCGTTCTAAAAGCGGGAGTGCACTTATAATAAATCAGAGGAACGCCCATGGCATTAAGAACCCAAAAAACAATAGCAAAAACTGAAATAATTATAAACAACTTCTTCAGAAACTTATATGAATTGTAGAAGATTATGTCATTGAAGAAAATAATCTGTATGAATATCAAAAAGTATGCAAAATGTCCTATCCTGAAATCGTGTACAATCGGTGTTGTAAAAAATAGCAGGAATGTAACTGCTGCAATACATATTCCGATGCGATATTTGTCAACCACCAATCCTTTTCTGATGTTGCGGCGTAATTCTATCGAAGATATTGTTGTAGTAAAAAGAAAGACAATCTGAAACAGACCTTCCGGCATAAACCACCTCGGATAAGGGTGTAAAGCAAAAAAGAGTAATAATCCTAAATTGACAGATATTAATTTTATCCTGTTCATACCCCAACCTTATTGCCAGCCAATTTCTCTACCAAATCGACCTCATCTCTTACACGCTCTTCCCAACTCGGCCACTGTTCTAAAATCGTTCTCTGTCCATTCTTGGCGATCCTTTTCCGCTCTTCACTATTTTCGAGAAGATTGTTTATTATCTGAGGCAGTTCACCTAACCGGTCATCTTCAATAAGGATACCATTTTCACCATTCTTTATTAATTCTGATGTCGTTCCTCTATTGAGAGCCACCACAGCCGTACCGCAAATCATGGCTTCAAAAACGGGATTACTCAAGCTGCTTAATGCATTCATACTAATAAAGACATCGGCTATATTCATATAATTAAATATATCCGCCTGTAATTGTGAACCAACAAACGATACATAATCATCAATATTCAAATCTATTGATAACTGCTCCAAATATTTTCTTTCCGGGCCGTCTCCAGTTATTATTAATCGTACATTAGCATCAATCTTTATCAACTTCGCAAAAATGTCAATAATCCAATCTACTTGTTTCCAGTTCGCAAGCCTTGATACGGATAATAATATTTTTTCTCCATTCGGTGCAAATTGTTTTCTCAGATCCGGATTAATCATGCGCGTACTCCACCCCTTATCTATTCCATTTTTCAAGAAATATATCTTTTCTTGTGGAACACCAAATGATAAAGCGACTTTATCGGCTTCTGTACCGTCATTTGTCAAAATATACATATCTGATTTCAAAGCAAAAGCCAAATACAAGAATATATATGAGACTTTTAAGCGAATCGATTTTACATAAGACACACCATAAAGTCTCAATACATATTTCGCTCCGAATATTTTAGATAAGATAAAGGCTGGTAATGAAGTATGCGACGTATGAGCGTAAATGACATCAGGTTTATGCTTCTTGCAAATTTTCATGCCAACATAAAGAAAGCATAACACAGTAAAAGGATACACCATGATGTCTAAGAACGGTCGCCTATTCGTTTAAAACAGTTTTCGCCTTTAGCAACTGATAATTTCCCTCAAAAATCCCCAGCTTGTTGAGATACAGAATTTGTTATATAAAAACATTATGGCCTCTATCTACAAAGCCTTTTATAGGAAGATAGGTAGAAACTCTTCCTTTTCCTTTACCCAAATCCCATAATGATAAAGAAGATAAATTTAATATGTTCATTTCATCAGATATTACAGGATAGCTTATTGACAATTATAGAGCTTGCGTTCCCATTACCATACAGTTCATCTTGAAACGAAAGAGGCGGCATTGCATGAATTTTTCCTGCAAGGTTGATAATATTATTTTTTTCATAGCCGGAAATGAAATTATAGTTTTTTTCTACCAGCTCTTTCCACTCCGTTTCCGTACGTATAGTAATGCAATATTTATTACCGAAATACGCCTCTTTTTGCAAACCTCCGCTATCTGTCATTACAAAGTTGCAATGCTTAATCAGCCAAATCATTTCAAAATATCCAACAGGTGCTATAAAATGTATATTACTTGCCTCGAAATCATAGTTTCTTGTCTGCAAGACTTTTTCCGTCCGTGGATGTAGCGGAACAACAACCGGACACAACGTAGAAGAAATCTTCTCTAAGGCCTCAATAATCGAACTCATCCGCTCTTCATTATCCGTGTTTTCCGCTCTATGCACGGTACAGAGTATAAATTGCTCCGGAATACTGCACTCCGGTTCAGATGCCTTATTCATATAAAAAGACATAGCATCTTTCATTACATCTCCACTTTTCAATATTTCATAATCAAGGTTCTTAAAACCTTCTTTCTCCAGATTTTCAATGGCAACATCCGTCGGGCAAAACAATACATCTGAAATACGGTCTGTAAGTATACGATTTATCTCTTCGGGCATGTCCATGTTATATGAGCGCAATCCGGCTTCCACATGGGCTACTTTTATATGATTTTTTCTTGCAGCCAATGCCCCTGCCAATGTTGAATTCGTATCACCATATACCAAAACCCAATCCGGTTTCTCTTTGAAAAGAATCGATTCTATTCCTTCTAACATTTGTCCGGTCATAGCACCGTGGGAAAGTCCGTTGATATTCAGATTATAATCAGGCAAAGGAATTTGCATCTCTTCAAAAAAAACAGTACTCATATTTTTATCAAAATGCTGCCCTGTGTGAATGATACATTCTTTAATATTATCATACTTGGATATTTCTCTACTTACAACTGCCGCTTTCACAAATTGAGGCCTTGCCCCTATCACCGTTACTATTTTCATTGCATATTTATTTTTGATATTTTACCGCATTTATTATCACCAACGTAGCTACAACATAATTAGCAGCCATTCCTATACTATAAAGTAAAAGAGTCGCAATAGGAGAAAGTTCCCAATAATAGCACGCTCCAAAAGCCATACTGATAATTAAAATGCGAATTATTTTTAGACATAATACGATAGACTGCCTTTTCAGAATATTGAACAATCCCTCGCTGATAGGACTGTAAACAAATTGAGTAATTAAATAAATAGCCAGAATACGGGCAAAAACACCGGCTTGCACCCAATCCGTTCCAAAAAACAGCTCGAACAGTATGGGAGCAAAAAGAACTATCAAGGATAGTAGGGATTAAGCTTATAACAGAATAGTTTTTGTATAACTTTCCTTGTTAAATACAGTATTTCAATTCTTTTGGAACTTCCCATACCCGACACCTCAGCATAAAAAGCCTTACCTACCGAAGAACCTAATAAAGTAACGGGAATTGAAAGCATCGTCGTGGCCAGACCTACTTGTCCTGCCATACCTGCACCGAATTTCCATGCAAAATAGAGTAAAGGCATCTTACCGGATAACGACAACAAAAACTGAGCAGGAAGCCTGTAAACCGGATAATTGACAAACTTCCCGAGAATGACTTTCATCCTGCTCCACCTTACAAATCTATAATTGCAACAGATGTCTTTCTTAAAACTCCTGGCAAACAAAGAGAGTCCGCCAGCTTCGGAAAAAATAGAACCGATAATCAATCCTAACGAACCGAAACTTGCCATGCCCAATCCTATCTGAACAGCCGAACCGATACTCTTTTGCAGGATTTACTTTTCGACAATAACAAAACTCCTTTTCCTTATGGCCCATTGGTAAAACAATTCATAAAGTCCCAGGCTGAAAAAAGAGATGGGTATCAGCCACCAAAAATCGAATAATTCTTCCACCGAAAACAAGCTAAATATGTCACTCTTAAAGAAAAACAAACTTATAATCAGCAGTATCGTACTGCATAGCAACATCAGAAAAGTGGCGTAAGATAAAGAGAAAGCCATCTTCTCATCCTTCAAGACCGGAATAAGCAAAGGATATCTCAGTGTGGAAAAAGGAATAAGGATAGCTACAAAAGATGTAAAAACAGCAAGGCTTCCCATTTCAGCGGGCAAATAGATTCTGGTTAAGACCGGTGTGATGACAAAGCCCAAAATCCTGGCAATCCCATCGCCTATTAAAAGTTTTGCCATATTTTTATATATGGCATTCTCTAAGGTTTCTTTCATTTATCGTGCAGAATCCAAATAAGATTCTTTCAATATCTCTTTATAAACGGCTAAGGTTTTCCTATTTTCAAAAGAGAAATAGGAATTATGCCATAATACGACAAACTTGCCATTGTACTTCCGAACCGTACTCTTTATACCGCTAAGTTCCGATAAGGCATCATCGGGTTTAAGCTGATTATAGTGGAACAGGGTACAGTCCATCGCCAATAAAGGTAACTCCTTTAACTGCAAATGTTTCCTTTCAAGAATATCAAAGACTGTAAACGGATAACAAACCCCGCATCTGAACCCAATCTTATCAAAATACACTAAAGACGAATCCCACTCCATTCCGCAATCATTCCAAATCCGCCATGTAAACGGAACTTCAAATTTCAGTAAGTGTTGCCTTCCTATGGTGTTTTTTTCTCTTTAAAACCGTATTTAAGCATTCAATTCTTTTTGAAAGACTATCCTATCGGAACAAGTGCCTTTATTGGGATGAAAACCCACAAAATGTCCCTTTTCCCAAAAATTGTATCCGCTATTTTCCTGCATTCTGTCACGCTCTGCAAAAAAATTACTCCGCCGAAGACATGAAAAAGAAGTATGATTTCAATCCCAAACCTTTGGAAATATTCCATTAAGAACCTGAAAGTGTTGTAAGGATCATTCTCTTTATTTACAAGCGTTTTGA
>ENA-OQDT01000306-OQDT01000306.1-human-gut-metagenome-genome-assembly--contig:-NODE-306-length-32704-cov-4.518280_pt1 | contig 32704 bp, 47 predicted proteins | sample MGYA00242786_ERZ504617 | MGnify/ENA primary metagenome ERZ504617 (study PRJEB26092, sample SAMD00036337) | human gut metagenome | host: Homo sapiens | study: EMG produced TPA metagenomics assembly of...
CGCGTGAAACCTATTGACTTCAGACTGTTCTTTGGTATATGATAAGTACATCAAAGGAATACGAAAAGAGGGACAGACGTGTCCGGGCAGTCTTTCAAAACATTTAAGGAGGAAATAAGATGAATAAAAAAAGTTATTAGCACATTGGTAATTGGTACTTTAATTGCAGGTACTCTGGCTGGATGCGGTGGTTCATCCGATGCAGGTTCTTCCGCAAAAAAACAGCTCAGGTAAAACAGAGCTGGAACTTTTTTCCACAAAACCTGAGAACAAGGATACGATTCAGAAACTGGTAGACAAATATAATGAAAGCCATGACGATGTGACAGTAAAGGTTACTGCTCCGCCGGATGCAGGAACTGTATTAAAGACCAGAATGGCAAAGAATGATATGCCTGATATCGTAGCAATGGGTGGCGATAACAACTACACTGAGGTTGAAGGTGCAGGTATGCTTCTTGATCTGGGTGATCAGGATTATATCAAGGATGTACAGGAAGCCTATATTGACATGATTTACGATGTAAATAAGGATAAAGAAGAGACAATATATGGTGTTCCTTTTGCCACAAATGCTTCCGGTGTCATTTACAACACAGAGAAATTCGAAGAGCTTGGGCTGGAAGTTCCGAAGACCTGGGATGAGTTTATAGATACTCTTCAGAAAATCCAGGATGCAGGCGAGCAGCCATTACTGATGACTTATAAAGATGCATGGACAGCAAATGCACCATGGAATTCCATAGCAGCAGACCTTGCACCGGAGAGCTTCGCAGATGACCGCAAAGCAGGCAAGACAACATTTGTGGGAACTCATGAGGAGATTACAGAGAAATATCTGACACTTCTTGATTATGCACAGGATGATTTCATGGGACTTAGCTATGATGACGGAAACAAGAAATTTGCCAACGGTGACGCTGTAATGATCATCAACGGAAACTGGGCAATCAGCCAGTACCGTAATGCTAACCCGGATGTAAAAATAAACATGTTTGCATTTCCGTCTTCCAATGATGAATCCCAGAATAAGGTTACCTCAGGTGTGGATGTGCTTCTGGGCGTAAGCAAGAGCAGTTCCAATGTAGATGCAGCCAAAGATTTCGTTTCCTTTATGATGGAAAAAGAAAATGTACAGACTTATATTGATGAGCAGTTCTCATTCTCCGCATTAAAGGGTGTAGAGCAGAGTGATGAAGCAGTATCAGGTGTACAGGAAGACATCAGCAATGGTAAAGTTGCCAACTTTGAAGACCACTACTACCCATCAGGATTTAATATGTCTGTACTGCTTACTGAACTTAGTTTAAATCGTGCAAATGGAATGGATGATAAGGAAAACATCGAACAGTTCCTGAAACAGTGTGACGAAAAATATGATGTTGCGAATGTAGATTAAGTGAGGGGATGAGCCTATGAAGAAAGCAGCGAATCGTAAAAGACCTGCTGTCAATAAAGTTTACTATATTTATGTTGGTATTCTTGCAGTATTATTTTTCATCTTCCATACAATTCCTTTCCTGAAAGGTGTATTCTACAGCTTTACTGACTGGAGAGGATATGGAGACTGGAATTTCGTAGGGCTGCGTAATTACCTGCATATGTTTGTAGATGCAGATACAGGAAATGCCTACATTTTCACCTTTAAATTTGCTGTGATCACTACGATCCTGGTTAATGTGATCAGCCTTGTGCTCGCATGCGCATTAAATGCAAAGATTAAATTCAAAAATACCATTAAAGCATTTTATTTCCTGCCGTATATGCTGGGAAGTCTGATCGTGGGATTTATCTTCAACTATATTTTTGCAAACCTGGTTCCGGAGCTTGGAAAAGCTCTGGGAATCAAGGCTCTCAGTGTGAATATTCTGGGTACCAACAATGCGATGTGGGGAATCATTGCAGTATCTCTGTGGATCGGATGTGCATTCAATACACTGATCTATATTGCAGGACTCCAGTCTATTGATACAGATGTATATGAAGCTGCTAATCTGGACGGAGCTACAGGATTTAAGAGGTTCAGTAAGATCACATTCCCTCTTCTGGCACCTTCCTTTACCATTAATATGGTGCTCTCGGCCAAAGGTTACCTGATGGTTTACGATCAGATCATGGCCATGACAGATGGTGGACCCGGAACCGCAACTACTTCCATTGCAGTCCTGATTTATAAGAAGGGATTCGGCGGAGGACAGTTTGCCTACCAGTCAGCCAATGCAGTTGTGCTTTTCATCGTAGTTGTGCTGATTTCTGTATTCCAGCTGCGTATACTTGAGAAGAGAGAGGAGAAGTTAGGATGAAACAGGGTGTAGCGAAGGTAAAAGAACGTTACAACTGGCCTGTAACGATTCTTCTTATCATAGGAATTGTGCTGATCATTCTTCTGCCTCTGTATATGGCACTGATGATCGCAATTAAGGATCCGTCTGACATGAATAACGTACTGGCACTGCCCAGAAAGCTGCGTCTGCAGAACTTCGTAGATGCCTGGGTGATGACCGATTTTCCGCGGAAATTTTTTAACACTGCATTTATTACAGTGATCAACCTGTTCTTTACATTGATCACAAACTCCTTTGCAGCGTATGCCATAACCAGAAACAGGAAAAAGAGTAAATTCTTTTCCATTATGTATTACTACTTTATCAGTGCCATGTTTATTCCGTTCCAGGTAATCATGCTTCCGCTGGTTGTGCAGGCAAATGCTTTTCACCTGGATAATATTTTCGGAATTACATTCCTGTACATTATTTTCGGTCTTCCTATGAATACGTTCCTTTATACAGGGGCAGTAAAGGCAATCCCGGAGGCACTTGACGAAGCAGCCATGATTGACGGGGCAAATCCGATTCAGATTTTTTTCCAGGATCATTTTCCCGGTTCTGAAGCCTACCACAGCTACAGTAGCAATTCTTTCCTTCATGTGGACCTGGAATGACTTTACCATGCCATTGGTACTGTTAAGTGATGAAAGCCAACAGACACTGCAGCTTGCCCAGTATGTATTTAAAAAACAGTTTTCTGTTGATTATAATCTGGCATTTGCTTCTTATCTGCTTGTTCTGCTTCCAGTGCTGATCGTGTATATTTTCTGTCAGAAATGGATCATGAATGGTGTAGTAGCCGGTGCAGTAAAATAGAGAAAACAAATACGCGCCATGGGAATATTTCACTGCGGTCATGTACCGGGCAAGAATATTCTGTGGGAAAATAAATATAGAATATCAGGAGGACAGCCAGGAAATGAAGAAGAACTGGTGGAAAGAAAGTATTGTATACCAAATCTATCCAAAAAGCTTCAATGACAGCAATGGGGATGGAATTGGTGATATCAGAGGAATTATAGAGAAACTTGATTATCTGAAGGAACTTGGGGTAAATGTTCTGTGGATCTCACCTATGCTGGAGTCCCCACAGGATGACAATGGCTATGATATTTCAGATTATCGCAGAATTTACAAAGATTACGGAACCATGCAGGATTACGAGGAGTTACTTTTTCAGGCGCATGAGCGTGGAATCAAGGTGCTGATGGACCTGGTTGTAAATCATACTTCAGACGAACATCAGTGGTTCCTGGAGAGCAAAAAGTCCAAGGATAATCCGTACCGTGACTATTACATCTGGAAAAATCCGGTAAACGGAAAAGAGCCAAATAACTGGGGCGGTGCATTCGGCGGTTCTGCATGGGAATACGACAATGAGACACAGATGTATTACCTGCACCTGTTTTCCAAAAAACAGCCGGATCTGAACTGGGAAAATGAGAAAGTGCGCCAGGAAGTTTACGATATGATGAAATTCTGGTGTGACAAGGGAATCGACGGTTTCCGTATGGATGTGATCAGTATGATTTCCAAGGATCAGGCTTTCCCGGATGGAGAAGTGAAAAGCGGCCTGTATGGAGATTTCGGTCCATACTGCGTTCACGGTCCGCGGGTCCATGAATTTTTACAGGAAATGAACCGTGAGGTATTGTCTAAATATGATATCATGACAGTTGGGGAAACTTCTGGTGTTACCATTGAAGAGGCACAGAAATATGCCGGGGAAGAAAGTGGCGAGCTGAATATGGTGTTCCAGTTTGAACATGTTGAAGATGCTTCCCCGCATGCGGAGTTTGGTAAATGGACCACTGACAGATATGACTTTAAGGCTTTCAAAAAGACGATGATCAAATGGCAGGAAGAACTTCAGGGAAAAGCATGGAACAGTCTTTTCCTGGGAAATCATGATCAGCCAAGAAGCGTTTCCAGATTTGGAAATGACAATCCGGCATACAGAGAGACTTCTGCAAAAATGCTGGCAACCTGTCTTCATATGATGCAGGGAACCCCTTATGTATACCAGGGAGAAGAGCTTGGCATGACAAACGCATATTTCCATAAGCTGGAAGATTATAAGGATATTGAGAGCATTCAGTATTATACAGAGCTGACAGATGCAGGGCTGATGGAGCCGGATTACATGATGAAATGTCTGATGCTCAGAAGCCGTGATAATGCAAGAACACCTATGCAGTGGGACGGTTCAGAAAAAGCAGGTTTTACAGATGGGGAGCCGTGGATTAAAATAAATCCAAACTGTAAAGAAATCAATGCAGCCAGTCAGTTGGATGATCTGGATTCCATTTTCCATTATTATCAGAAACTGATCGCTCTTCGCAAGGAGAAAGATATTATTGTGTACGGTGAGTTTGAACCTCTTTGCCGTGAGGATGATCAGATTTTCGCATATACAAGAAAGCTGGATGAGGAAAGACTTCTTACAGTCTGCAATTTCAGTGAGCAGTCTGCAGAATTTGAAGTTCCTGCAGAATTTGAAGGTTCCCAGTGCCTGATTACAAACCTTGACCGAAAAGTATTTAAGGGTAAAATCGTGCTGAAACCTTATGAGGCATTTGTGTTATATAAATAAACAGGTTACTGGACGAGAAACGGACAGCAGCATAACCAGACTTAAAGGGGCAAAATTTTTTGCCTCTTTTTTGAAAGACGAGGAAGATTGTTATGATCAGAAAATACAGATACGGAGCTCCTTTTTGATACGGAGGCAGTAACAGAGAAGATTGAAACAGCGAATGGCGCTTTTCCTTATGGAAAAATCAGCCTGGAAAAGGGCTTTGATTTTACATATGTGATGGATGAGGATGATATTGTTTATGGACTTGGGGAAGCCAACCGCGGCATCAATAAAAGAGGATACTGCTATATCAGCAATTGTACCGATGATCCAAACCATACGGAAGACAAGCGTTCTTTGTATGGTGCCCACAACTTTATCATTGTAAGCGGAAAGACAACATTTGGACTGTTTTTTCGATTACCCTTCTGAACTGACTTTTGATATTGGATATACCAGAATGGACACTCTGAAAGTGACATGCGCAGATGCAGACCTGAATGTGTATGTGATTGAAGGTGAATCTGCCTATGATATTGTAAAGCAGTTCCGCCATGTGATCGGACGCAGCTATATTCCCCCGAAATTTGCATTTGGTTTCGGACAGAGCAGATGGGGATATACCACCAAGGAGGATTTTCGCAAGGTGGCAGCAGGATACCGTGAGAATCACATTCCCCTGGACATGATCTACATGGATATTGATTATATGGATTCCTACAAGGACTTTACGTTGAATCCGGAGAATTTCCCTGATTTCCCGGATTTTGTAAAAGAGATGAAAGACCAGGAGCTACGCCTGATCCCTATTATTGATGCTGGTGTAAAAGTGGAAAGCGGCTATGAGGTTTACGAGGAAGGTGTGGAAAAAAGATACTTCTGCCAGCGGGAGGACGGAAGTGATTTTGTGGCAGCCGTATGGCCGGGGGATACTCATTTTCCGGATTTTCTGAACAAGGATGCCAGAAAGTGGTTTGGAGACAAATACAGCTTCCTTATTAGCCAGGGGATTGAAGGCTTCTGGAACGATATGAATGAGCCTGCTATTTTCTATTCCTCAGAGGGAATGGAAGAGGCGAAGAAACTTGCCGGAGAGTTTTACCAGGATAAAGAAGGTAAGATCCACATTTGGAAAATGCAGGGCGAGCTAAACGGACTCGCAAACAACCCAGAAGATTACCGCAGATTTTATCATAATGTGGATGGCAAAAAGATCCGTCACGACAAGGTACATAACCTGTTTGGCTACAATATGACAAGAGCAGCAGGCGAAGCATTCGACCGCATTGATCCGGAGAAGCGTTTCCTGATGTTTTCCCGTTCCTCCTATATTGGAATGCACCGTTACGGCGGAATCTGGATGGGAGACAATAAATCCTGGTGGTCACACATTCTTCTGAACCTGAAAATGCTGCCGTCTCTGAATATGTGCGGATTCCTTTACACAGGAGCAGATCTTGGTGGATTTGGTGCGGATGCAACAAGAGACCTGGTGCTTCGCCATATGGCACTTGGGGTATTTACTCCGCTTATGCGTAACCATTCCGCAATCGGAACAAGAGAGCAAGAGTGCTATCAGTTTGAGAATGTTGAGGATTTCCGAAATGTGGTAAATACGAGATACCGCCTTGTTCCGTATCTGTACAGCGAATACATGAAGGCCGCTTTAAACGATGATATGTATTTCAAACCACTTGGCTTTGTTTATCCGGATGATAAGATGGCAATCCGGGTGGAAGACCAGCTGATCCTTGGAAATGAGATTATGATCGCACCGGTTTACGAGCAGAACGCAAGAGGGCGTTATGTTTACCTTCCGGAAGAAATGAGGTTTTGTGAAATTTCTGACAGACGGAAGTATTTCTGAGGAGATTCTGGAAAAAGGCGTTCATTATGTGGAGGTTGCCTTAAATGAAGTGCCTCTGTTTATCCGGAGTGGTAAGTGTATTCCGGTTGCAGAGGCTGCGGAGTGTGTGAAGGATATTGATACTTCCAAACTCACTATGCTGGGATATGAAGGCAGCAGTTATACTTTGTACGAGGATGATGGCGTGCATAAGGAGTACGATAAGGCTGAGAATTATAGAAAATTAGAAAAATAACAGAATGAAAAGATCCCTTGAAAGTCTTTGGAAATTTCACGACGAGGTTTAAAAGATTTTTTAAACAGGATCCAGAAGACAGAAAATCGGAGCTGGCCATCAATTTCCAGCTCCGATTTTTTCAGATACCATATCGATAAACCACACCAACAGAATCAATCCCAGCATGATTGCACCAGCTTTTTACCCAGGCATATTGATTCATGGAAAAAATAAGGGGCGCTCCGATTCCGCCTGCGCCTACCAGACCGAGAACGGAAGCTTCACGGATGTTTACATCAAACCGGTAGAGGATGATAGAGGTGAAAACAGGCTTCAGCTGCGGCAGGACACTGTGGCAGATGGCGGGAAGAGGACGGACCCCCATGGCCAGCAGCGCATGATAGGGACGAGGGTCCAGGGCATCTAGTGCTTCTGTAAATCCTTTTGGTGAGAAGTCCGATACTGCATACGGCCAATGTCAGCACTCCTGTGAAAGCTCCTGGCCCGGATACCCGGATGAAAATCAGTCCATACACCAGAAAAGGCACCGAACGGATTACCATGATCACCAGGTTAAAAAGAAAGGACACAGGAGCAGGTACGAAACGTTTGGTATTTAGAAAAGCCAGCGGTGCAGATACAATGGCTCCGATTACCGTTCCAATAAAAGCAATGCACACTGTTTCCAGTAAAAGATACCCAAGCCCATCTTTTTCAGCCGAGAAAAAGAAGCTCCAGTCTGGCTGCAGAAAGCCAGCAAACATATTTCGCAAAGTCTGTGGACTGGTTCTGGAAAAATCCGGCAGGGAAAGGGTAAACGTGCAGATCAGAAACAGGGCAGCCAGAAACAGAAGCAGCAGTCTGGCCTGCTCTTTTTTTTATTGTGCGCTCTTTTCGTATCAAGGCGGCCAGATACCGACTGAAATATTCAATCACACACACTGTTAGAAACAGCATCAGCAGAATGGTCCCCACTTTGTCATACTCCAACCAGGAAATCTTCTCATTGAGAAGCAGTCCGATACCGCCAGCTCCCACATATCCTAAAATGGAGCTGTGCCGTACATTGGTTTCCAACAGGTAAAGTGCATTGGTGAGAAATCCAGGAATGATCTCTGGTAGAATTCCATGGATATAAGCTACATACTTTGAAACACCCATAGCCCGAAGTGCCTGGTAAGCTTTTACATCGGCGGCACTTGCATCCTCGTAGGTAAGTTTTGTCATAATGGCAAAGGTGTACAAGGTAATGGCAAAAGTACCTGCAAAGGTTCCAAGCCCGAAAAGAAAGGTAGCAGTAAGCGCCAGAATCAAGGCTGGAAAAGAACGGAGAATCTGGATTACAATTCTAAGTATCCGTCGTATTACAGCTGGAAATCCTAAGTTTGCAGCGCCAAAAGGCGAGAGTACAAGGGCAAAAAAGGTGCCAAGTACCGTTCCGGTAACAGACATCTGAATGGTGTAAAAAAGCGGTAGCAGGATCTTCTGAATATAAGAAAAATCTGGCGGGATCATATCCACGACCAGGTCGGTGAGGTGGTTCCTTCGTTTCCAGAAAGTTACAAGGTCACAGTCTGTGAAATTTGCTGCAAGGAAAAACAAAATCAGAAAAGAAATTGGAACAGCAAATTTTGCCACAATGGAATTTTTGCTTGTTTTGTTATCATTCATAAGCGACACCTCGCTTATTCTCTATCTGAGTATCATTTTTGTTATAAATTTGTGTAGTGATAGAATCAGTCAGATCAGCAGTCTTACCGTCAAATACAACCTTGCCATCTTTCAGACCAATAAGTCGGTCGGAGAACTCCTGGGAGAATTCCAGATTATGGCTGTTCATTAAAATGGTGACACCATCAGTCTCATGAATACTCTTCAGCAACCCTAGAATCTGTCTCCCGGTAACTGGATCAAGAGACGCCACCGGTTCATCTGCCAGCAGGATCGCCGGGTGCCGCATAAGTGCTCTTGCAATTGCCACCCTTTGCTTTTGTCCGCCAGACAGATTCTTAATCGGTTCCTCTGCCTTTTCCAGAAGTCCAACCCGATCCAGCAGTTTCAGAGCTTCTTCTTTACGTGTTTTTCCATAAAGTCCAAACACGCCCTGAAAAAAGCCCATATCCGGAAGTCCGGCAGTCAGCACATTCTTCAGACAGGTAGAATTCTCCACCAGACAAAAGTCCTGATAAATGGTTGCGATGGATTTTTGCAGTTCACGTTTTTTCCTTCCTTTTAGAGAATCAAAGCGCTTATCATCCAGAAGCACCTGTCCGCCAGTGCACTCCATCATTCCATTGAGAATGCGAAAGAGCGTTGTCTTCCCCGCCCCCGAAGGCCCGATCACCGAGACAAACTCTCCCTGCGAGACGCGGAAATCCACATCTATCAGGGCTTTTGTGCCATTATGAAATTTTTTTGCGATATGCTGAATCTGTAAATTCATAGATAAAATTGACCTCGTTTAAAACTACTGCCGAGGCAAATAATCTGCCCCGGCAGTTTAAAATATTTTGTAACTATTCAGAAAAGTTGAAGTCTATTCCATAGACTTCAGCAGCTCCTGCGCCTCTCGTTCGCCATCGTAATTGGAGTCATCGCCCCATTCATATCCAACCTGGCTGAACACACTGATAATATCTTTTCCTTCGTCCGTATTCGCAATCTCAATAAAGGAATCTCCCAGCGCCTGGCGGAAATCTTCATCCTGCATAACTTCAGAAGTTTTGCTGTAGGCAATCATATCATTGTAAATCTTATCTGTAACTCCGATCACACCAGTCTGATTTACCATATCATCTGTACCTCCGAAGGTCTCTTTCCATTCCGGTGCGTATTTGGTACGGATGTGGCCATAAGAAACCATCACATCAGCCTGTCCGGAAGCCAGACGTGCAAGAGAGGTTGTATAAGAATCAGATTCTACCGCATTTGCCAGATCACTGATTCCCTTTCCATATTTTTCGTTCAGCCATAAGCTTGGATAAATATAACCGGAAGCTGAAGTTGGTCCCATAATAGCCCAGGTAGCATCGTTCAGATCATCCCAGGTAAGCTCTTCGCCGTTATTTACCTTTTCCAGTAAAGCCTGTCCCTTTTCGCTTGGACCTGCCAGAATAATAGAACGGTAATAGGTAGACATCTCATCGGTGTTTTCTTCGATTGTACCATCATTCCAATCTTTCGGATCATCAGAATCTTTGTTGATTCCATAGCGAAGGGCGGTAAGAAGAACGTCACAGTCATCAGAGAAAAGTACGTAATTTCCGCCTGAAATAAATCCGATATCTGCGCTTCCAGCACTTAAAGCCTGGCCAACAGCGGTGTAGCTTGTACCTACTGTCATGTCCACGTTCTCCACGTCATACCCCTTGGTGAGCAATGTTTCCTTCAGTAAATCTTCCAGCGGCTCGGTAGCAGTGGTGATGGTGTCGGAATCTGCATATGGGGAAAATGCAATCTTCAGAGAATCAATGGTTTTGGTGTCCTCTGCAAAAAACAGTGACAGTGCTCCCAACGGTAAGTCCCAGGCATAATGCCAGGAAAGTGCGGATACAATGTGTTTCTTCATAGTGAAATACCTCCATGCTTTTGTTTGATCATATAATGTGTTACTGTGCATTTGAAATATGACGCAAAGCGAATCGCTGCGAATAAAAACGAGCAGTAACTTTATTTCTGCTGGAAGTCGGTTATAACGAGAAAAATTGCCCAATTTCTTACTATAGAAATGTTTGAAAAAAATTTTTCTGCAAAGCTGGGAATAGAGATTACAGCAATGGATTCTCAAATATGCCATGGTGAGAAGGGCTCATTATTCATATAAATAAAAAATACATGCCTCCAGCATGTATCGAAAATGACTTTCGAGCAGATGCTGACAATCCACCTGCAAAAAAAGGTGAACAGGTTTCGGTCGATCCTGACGGGATCCTCTCAACCCGGACTTACGGGCTCCCTCGCAATCTGGTTTTCGTCATCACAAATTCTGACCGCAGCACAAGGGCGCTCCCCCATGGTGCTGCATTCCGTTAACCGGATAAATTGTATCATACCTGCCCTGGAATTACAATAAAAAATTCTGGCATAGCATTTGTAAAAATGTAAAAATGTAAAAATGGAGTGGAGATGGAGATGGAGAAGTTATTGCTTATTCGAAGTTCAATAATATGGGAAAAAAACATGGCAGTTCTCCATCGAAAATAATTGACGTGGTATATGCTTTAGTGAGGAAAAGAAAAATCCCCGTAACAGATCAAATTTAAGGTCTGTTATGGGGATTTATGTGTAGGAATAGTTATAAAAAGTGTAAAACTCTATAATTTCAATCCGTTATTGTGGAAAGCATGCAATTATTTAATTGCATCCAGCGCATTGGAAATATCCGCGATCAGATCCTCTTTATCCTCAAGACCAAGACTGATACGGATCAGCTCTGCCGGTACGCCAGCTTCAATGAGCTGCTCGTCTGTCATCTGTCTGTGGGTGGAGGTGGCAGGGTTCAGGCAGCAGGTTCTTGCATCTGCTACGTGAGTCTCAATTGCGCCAAGCTTTAAGTTCTGCATAAAGGTGGAAGCTGCTTCACGGCCGCCCTTCAGACCGAAGGAGACAACACCGCAGCCGCCGTTTGGCAGATATTTCTTCGCTCTGTCATAGTATTTATTAGATGGAAGTCCAGGGTAATTTACGTAAGCTACCTTCGGATGGCTTTCCAGAAATTCTGCTACAGCCTGTCCATTCTCAACATGCTTCGGCATGCGTACATGCAAGGACTCCAGTCCAAGATTCAGGATGAAAGCACTGTTCGGGGACTGCATGGAACCGAAATCACGCATAAGCTGAGCGGTACATTTCGTGATGAATGCGCCTTCTTTTCCAAATTTCTCAGCATATGTAATTCCGTGATAGCTTTCATCTGGGGTGCAAAGTCCCGGATATCGGTCTTTGTGCGCCATCCAGTCAAAGTGACCGCCATCAATTATAGCACCGCCTAATGCTGCACCATGTCCGTCCATGTATTTGGTGGTGGAGTGAGTAACAATGTCAGCACCCCATTCAATGGGGCGACAGTTTACTGGTGTAGGAAAGGTATTATCTACTACAAGGGGAACCCCATGTTCGTGAGCAACCTTTTGCAAAAAGTTCAATATCCAGGACGGTAAGTGCCGGATTCGCAATGGTTTCGCCGAACATAACTTTGGTATTTGGCTTGAAAGCTGCGTTTAATTCTTCTTCTGTAGCATCTGGGGAAACGAAGGTTGCGGTGATTCCCATTTTGGCCATGGTAACAGAGATCAGGTTGAAGGTTCCGCCATAAATGGAAGAAGAAGCCACAATGTGGTCTCCGCACTCACAGATATTGAACAGAGCCATGAAATTGGCTGCCTGTCCGGAAGAAGTGAGCATAGCTGCAGTTCCACCCTCCATTGCAGCAATCTTGGCTGCAACATGGTCGCAGGTGGGATTCTGAAGACGGGAGTAAAAATAGCCCTCAGCCTCAAGGTCGAAAAGCTTTCCCATATCCTCGCTGGTGTCGTATTTGAATGTTGTTGACTGAATAATCGGGATCTGTCTTGGTTCACCATTGCCAGGTTTATATCCAGCCTGAACACATTTTGTTCCCATTCTGTAATTGTTCATGATGTGCCTCCTCATCTGGTAAAATAAGCTCCCTGTGGAGAAGTGTTCACAGAGAGCGTTCACATAGAGATATAGTATCATTTTTTTATAAAAATAGCAACGGCTTGATGCAAATTGTGACGTACATCCTGCAGAACGGGTTACTGTTCACTCCGTTCACAGTAACGCGCTTCGCGATGCACAGAAATCATGCATTCGCATGATTTCGCGCCGCACTTCTCGGGTTTTCTGTGAACTTTGTTCACAAAAAACACCTCGCGGAACGTTACCAGTGAACAGTAACAGAACGGGTTACTGTGAGCGGTCACTTCTTATTTCGCGAAATATCTTCAATGATCGTGGTATTTATGTCATCTTCATACAGACGCATCTGCACTTGCATAGGTGTGGGATCGTTGGTGAGTTTCATTCTTCCGAAGTGGTTAAAGAAGAACAGGATGCCGAGACCGATACCGATGGAATAGGAGATTTCCAGAACAGTATTGCCGGTTGTGGGCTGTCCGGTGACTTGGGTGTAGATCTGCTCAAATAGAGCGGGGATGTCTACGTCATTGTTAAAGGTCATAATGGAAAAGCCTGCACCGAAAAAGGTGGCGAGGCAGACAAATATGACTTTGCACCATCTTATAACAATATTGACAGTTCCTTCCTTCTGATAGGTGATGATGAAGTTTGGTTCGCCAATATGCGTAATATCAAGATCAGGCTCTTTGAGCTGGATATCATTTATAAGATCCATAACAGAAATCACATACCGGCCTGTCTTGTCCGGATCCAGGTTTGCTACCGGGAGAACCCTTAGGTGATTTAAAATTTTGGAATTGGTGCAGGATAGCTTGGCAATGTCCTGAAGATAGACATGGGGTGATGAACCTCCACGTTTCTTCGGTTTGGATGTATAGTGTGTCACTCATGAAATTCACTCCCATTGTAAAAAAATGTTGGTTTCAGGCAAGGATAAAGTACGTTGTTATTCTTTCATTTTCGGTTTAAAAAAATCCAGCTTGCCAGATAAGAAAAAATCAGGGCTGCAGAGACACCAGCTGCGCAGGCGGTGAAGCCTCCTGTGAAAAGCCCGATGACACCATCTGTGTCGATGGCTTCTTTCAGACCTTTCCATAGTGTATTCCCGAAACCAAGTAATGGCACAGCAGCACCGGCACCGGCGAAATCAATCAGAGGCTGATAAATGCCTATGGCGCCAAGAATAGAGCCGGTGCATACCAGAAGAACCATGACACGTCCAGGCATAAGTTTGGTTTTATCAAGTAAAATCTGGACAAGGGCGCAGATCAGGCCACCTACCCAGAATGCATTAAAATAGTCCATGAAATCATCTCCTCATAGATACAGAAAAAGATAGTTGGTAGAGACAGATTATAATTAATACAGTACGGCTTATAGGACTGCAATTATACAGGAAGTACGCACAATTATTTAGTTTACTGCTTTTGATCTTTTTTTGAAACATGCTCTAATACTACAGCATGTGCAATCCCCGGAATGGAATCTCCCTCATTAAAACTTGTTTTGGAAAGCAATGCTCCTGTAGGAACAAAGAGCACCTTTTTCCAGGTTCCTTTTGCCAGTTCCGGCAGAATATAAGCAGCCAGCACAGATGCACTGCATCCACAACCACTTCCACCAGAATGAGTATCCTGTGTTTCACCATCAAAGATTAAAAGTCCACAGTCCTGATAAATGGACTCTATATCATATCCTTTTTCTTTTAACAGATCCAGCAGGATCCGTTTTCCAACAGCTCCCAGGTCTCCGGTGAAGATTGCATCATAATCATCAGGTGTTCGGTCAAAGTCACAAAAATTCCGGTAAATGGTATCGCAGGCGGCAGGTGCCATGCATCCACCCATGTTCAGAGAATCCTTAAGTCCAAAGTCAATCAGCTTTCCAGTGGTGAGTCCTGTTATTTGGACACATCCTTCTGCTGAAATTAGCGGATCAGTCTTTTCCCGGAATTTCCGGAACAGGCAAAGTTCCGGAGAGAACACAGGCACCGCTCCCGGTAACCGTCCACGTGGCTGAGAGAGGACGCTGGTTTCCGTAAGCCAGAGGAAATCGGAATTCTTTTTCTGCGCTGGCAAAATGGCTGGAAGTGGCACAGAGAATATGTTCTCCGTATCCGGCTGCAACAGACATGGCGCCAAGAGAGAGGGATTCCCCTATGGTGGAGCATGCACCGAAAAGTCCGTAAAATGGGATTCCCATTCCGGCAATTCCAAAGGAAGAGGCGGTAGTCTGAGCCAGAAGATCACCTGCGAAGGTCATGCGGATATCCCCTGGAGTAAGTCCGGCTTTTCCAAGGGCCAATGCGGCTGCTTCTTTTTGCATGGTGCTTTCCGCAGCTTCCCAGGTAGCCTCTCCAAACATAGGTTCTTCGCAGACCAGATCAAATTTGCTTCCAAGAGGTCCTTCCCCTTCCTTTTTTCCAACTACAGAAGCACAGCTTACAACGTAAACCGGATTCTGAAAGCTCATACTGGCAGAACCGGTAAGTCTGGCTGGTGTCTGTGGATTCATGAAATCACCTCCATTATTTTCAGAAGATAGTAGATCACTCCGGCAATCCAGGAACTCATGATTCCGTAAAGGATTACAGGACCTGCAATGGTGAAAATCTTGCAGCCGATTCCAAAGACCTGACCCTCCGTTTTATATTCAATGGCAGGGGCGGCTACGGAATTAGCAAAACCGGTGATTGGAACCAGACTTCCCGCTCCGCCAAATTTTCCAATCTTTGGATAAATATTAAATCCAGTAAGAATAACACTGATGAAAACCAGGGTAACAGAACACCAGGTACCGGCCATATCCTGGTCTAATCCTCTGGATTTTGCAAAATTTGTTATAATCTGCCCAACGACACAGATTACACCGCCTGTGAGAAAAGCCTTTGCCATGTTCATGGGAAGACTGTGGGTAGGGGTGATCTGTTTTACATAGTCGGCGTATTGTTTCTGCTTTGCTTTTGGTATGGAACTGTTCATAAATGCCTCCTGTAGCTATGATGAATGGAATTGCTTGCTTAGAGTACAGTAACCTTTTGGTTTCTATTATTATGTGAAAAAATATGTAAAATATACTTTCTTTTTAGCTGAATTTATACTATCATGATAGTATTGTTATAGTTATTACGGAAGATGATGCTATTGCTCATAAACAGAATGACAGTAGCCTCATATTATAAACCGAAGAAGAGAGGTACCTTATGGGAAAATATTTTATAGGGAAGGGAGTACAGCTCCTTACAGAGGAAACTGAGAATAAGATCAGAATCTATAAGCTGGGACTGCTTCAGCCGGAATTTGGACATATGCCATGCATCAGTGGGAATGCATTCACTTTTCTATTGGCAGAAGAAGGAGAAATACAGTGTCAGATAAATCAGGAAAAAGTAGATCTGGAAGCTGGCGAGGCGTTATTTATCAATGCAGGACAGTCCTATCGTCTGGTCAGAAGTGAGAAGGAAAGCAGCAGTTTTTATATAATTGAGGTGGCTGGAGAGTATCTGGCAGCTGGAGATGAGAGCCTTCAGAATAAATATATTTCACCGGTTGCAGAAGCAGAATCCTTCGCTTATTGCAGGTTTATGCCGTCAGCTGAGGAAGATACAGATGAAGACATTCTTCTTCAGGCACTTCTCGCCGCTGCGCAGACAGCAGAAGGCAGGGATATGGCCTATGAACTGGATATGAAGAGCTGGCTGTTCACTGCATGGGGAAGTCTTTATAAGAAATTTGCCCAGCCGCGTCCGGAATGTAAGAATGCAGTGATCAGAGAACGGGTGAAACTGAATCGTATGACAGGATATCTCACTGAGCATTGTAACGAGAAACTGACTCTTTCTGCTATGGCAGAAGCATGTCAGGTAAGCACTGGTGATTTTTGCCGTTTCTTTAAGAAACATATGGAGATGACTCCATTCGAATATTTGCAGAAATGCAGAATTTGGAACAGTATGGATGCAGTTCTGGAGAAGACAGCTTCCATGGGAGATATTGCAGTGGAAAATGGTTTTGCAGGAGCAAGCTATTTTTCAGAGACTTTCCGAAAAGAGATGGGCTGTTCTCCTGCAGATTATCGGAAATGGTACCGTGACCTGTCAGATGAATGTCCGATAATCACCGGAGAAAATAAAGAAGAAAGCGCCAAGGTGTCAAAGAAGGATAAAAAAGGAAAGTCTGGTAAAAACGTTCCTTCTTATTTATTATAGAAAATTAGCTGCGTTGATTTTTTTACGCAATTCAGGGAAACCACCGTTTATAAAAATAATACAAAGATCCCAAAGCTTTTCCGAAGGCCACTGCGATCACGACCCATCGGATTCCATTGGATCAGTTTGATCCTTCTGGAAAAGATGGGGAAAACATCTGCCATCTCAGCAAGTGCCATGATCCATCCGCCCAGGAAGATACCGGAAAAAAAGTCCATAAAGGAGCAGAGTAAAGGTTCCGCCTGGAATGTGCCAGCCATAGAGGAAAAAAAAGATTACCACATACAATGCCAAGAAGCGTAATATCTTCATATAACAATATATGTTTTCCTGTATGAGTGATACCGGCATAGCGGGGAACGATGGAAAGACCGATAAGCAGGCCAACTACACCGCCTGCGATGATGATTCCAGAGCAGAAGCCAACTATGGATAGGAAAATTTGCTGGAGCATGGGTGAGATCTCCTTTCACGAAACGAACCTGTCGCTGAGAAAAGTTTGTTGTTTTGCAACTGTCATAACAACATTTAGTATGGAAAGAATCTTGGAAAATATGCGTTTTTTCTGTACATTTGTGAAGTTAAATAGTATAATAAAACGATGCGGCAATGGAAAGAATAGGATTGGCGCAGATATCATTTGATAGAAAAGTTGAGTATAGAAAGATAGAGGATGTAAATCTGTGAATGTAAATTTAAAACAGCGGTTCCAGGAAATTCTGGAAGATAACCGGATACTGGAAGCGGAGCTTATGAGCAGGCATACTACATTCCGAATTGGCGGTCCGGCAGATTTCTTTCTGGTACCGGAGAATGCTGATGAGATTAAGAAAATCATAGCTGTTTGTAAGGAAAAAAAATGTTCCGTATTTTATTCTTGGAAATGGAAGCAATCTTCTTGTAAGCGACAAGGGCTATCAGGGAGTAGTAGTGCAGCTGTATAGAAACTTTGGACAGATCAGAGTTGAAGACAGCAGGATCCATGCCCAGGCAGGAGCTCTTTTATCTGGAATTGCTGCAGCTGCAAGAGAGGCATCGCTGACTGGCTTTGAGTTTGCAGGGGGAATTCCGGGAACCTTAGGCGGCGCTGTGGTGATGAATGCAGGAGCGTATGGCGGAGAAATGAAGGATGTTCTGAAAGAAGTCACGGTTCTTACTCCAGAGGGCGGAGTCCTGACCTTGCAGGCAGATGAACTTCACATGGGTTATCGAACCAGTGTGATAAAAGAAGCAGGCTATATTGTTCTGGAAGCTGTCATTTCTCTTGAAAAGGGTGATCAGGAGGAGATTCGCAGCCGTATGCAGGAGCTAGCAGGGATGCGAACCAGCAAGCAGCCACTTTCTTATCCAAGTGCAGGAAGCACTTTCAAACGGCCAGAGGGCTATTTTGCAGGCAAACTGATCATGGACAGCGGATTGCGAGGCTATCAGGTAGGCGGTGCCCAGGTTTCTGAGAAGCATTGCGGTTTCGTGATCAATACAGGAAATGCCACAGCGAAAGATGTTACCACGTTGATGTCTGATGTTCAAAGAATTGTTATGGAGAAATTTGGTGTGAAGCTTGAACCAGAGGTGAAGTTTCTGGGAGAATTCTAGAGCCATGAAGAATCCTTTGGAATGGATTTAAGATACATAAGAGGCAGAAGAGTCCGTTTTACTGCTACTGGTCAGGCCGTGAGCAGTGACACTGTTTTGCCCGGCAGGAGATAAATTATGCGATTTGTAATTGTTACAGGCGTTTCCGGCGCAGGTAAGTCTACTGTGCTGAAAATGCTGGAGGATGCCCACTATTTTTGTGTGGACAATCTTCCTATTCCATTGGTGGAGAAATTTGCTTCCCTGATGCTGGAAGTACATGAAGAAGGAGTCCAGAATGCGGCTCTTGGTATTGATGCCAGAAGCGGTCACTCTCTGGAAGAACTGGCACAGGTTCTGGATCATATGAAAGAAGCTGGATATGATTTTGAGATTCTTTTTATGGATGCAGAAGATTCCGTGCTGGTAAAGCGTTATAAGGAAACCAGACGCAGCCATCCGCTTGCCAGTAACGGCAGGGTAGATGACGGAATCCGTCTGGAACGCCAGAAAATGGATTTTCTTCGTAAGAGAGCTGATTATATTATTGATACCAGTCACCTTCTTACAAGGGAGCTGCGCCAGGAAATTGAGAAGATTTTTGTAAATAATGAAAAATTCTGTAATATGATGGTCACGGTTCTGTCTTTTGGATTTAAGTATGGAATTCCGGCAGATGCAGACCTGGTATTCGATGTGCGTTTTCTTCCGAATCCATATTATGAGGATGAATTACGTCCCCTTACCGGTATGGATGAGAGCGTGTTTAATTATGTAATGGATAATGAGACCGCAAGGATTTTTGCAAATAAACTGGAAGATATGGTGGAGTTCCTGATTCCTAAGTATGCACAGGAAGGTAAAACAAGCCTTGTAATTGCAGTTGGCTGCACAGGGGGCAAGCACCGTTCTGTTACCATTGCAAGGGAGTTGTACAGCCGGATTGCCAGAAATGGTGAATATGGTTTTCGATTGGAGCACAGAGATGTGGATAAAGATCGCCTATTGAAAAAATAGAAAGAGGAGATCGTGGAATGTCTTTTTCAGGGATGGTGAAAGAAGAACTTTCCAGGCATATCGGCTCCGGAAGACACTGCAGGATTGCGGAACTGGCTGCAATCTTTACTTTCTGCGGCAGCCTGGAGGCTGGAACTGATGGGAGAAAATCCCTGCGTATCCAGACAGAAAATGAGGCACTTTCAAGAAAAGGCTTTACATTATTGCAAAAAACATTTAATATAGAGACAGATGTATCAAATTCCCGGATTGACCGTTTCAGAAAGGGAAATCTTTATTGTATTTCCATTATTGATCAGTTTTTAGTAAAGGAAATACTGGATTCTGCCAAGCTGGAATTTTCGGGAGTGAGCGGAGGGATGCCACTTGTATCCAATTCTATTGTATATCAGAGGGATTGCTGCAAAAGGGCGTTTGTACGCGGTGCTTTTCTCTCGGCAGGTTCGATCAGTGATCCTCAGAAGGGATACCATTTCGAAATTGTATGTCCCAGCCAGGAGATCAGCGGGCAGCTGCAGGAAATTATTCACAGCTTTCATATAGATGCCAAGATGGTTCTGCGTAAGAAGTCTTATGTACTCTATGTGAAGGAAGGGGCGCAGATTGTAGACATGCTTGCTATTATGGAAGCAAATGTAGCTCTTATGGATCTGGAGAATATCCGTATCCTGAAAGAGATGCGCAATTCTGTGAATCGGAAGGTAAACTGTGAGACTGCTAATATAAATAAGACGGTTAATGCAGCAGTGAAGCAGATCGAGGATATCAGACTTCTTGAGGAAAAGGTGGGCCTGGAGAGTCTGAATGAAGGACTTGAAGAGATCGCCAGATTGCGGCTGCAGTATCCGGAAGCAACACTTAAAGAACTAGGATTGATGTTGAACCCACAGGTTGGAAAGTCTGGAGTAAATCACCGGCTTCGTAAATTAAGCCTGCTTGCAGATGACCTGAGGGAAAACAAGGAGGAGTTATTATGATTAAAAAACCAATCACCATTCACCTGTCCACAGGGCTTGAAGCCAGACCCGTTGCACAGCTGGTACAGGTGGCAAGTCAGTTCAACAGTGAAATCTACGTAGAAGTAGGTAAGAAGAAAGTGAATGCCAAGAGTATTATGGGTATGATGACACTGGGACTTGACGCCGGTGAGGAGATTACACTTTCTGCTAATGGTGAAGATGAAGAAGCTGCGATGAGCAGTATTGAACAGTATCTGAGCAACCAGTAAAGGCTGCCGTAAAAAGTGAGGATGGTTACCAATGTCTAAGTTTTTAAAATTTATAGTACATTTTGTTGTAATATGTACCATACTTTGTGTGGTTGCATTAGCGGTTCCTCCATTCTTTGGAGTGACGACTGAAATCAGAGACGACTCCACAGTCAAGTCAAATCTGGCAATGGGATCTGTTACATATGCAATTCCGGTTAAAACCGATGAAGCAGCTCTGGGTACACCGATCCTTGTAAATGATGAGAATGCAGTGTATCGTTATACACTGGCCAGCGCTGATGTCGCAAATGGTACAGGTACTGCTATGGATCCAACTGTTTCTCAGGGACAGCCGATTAATGTGGCAATTGGAAGCTACCTTCCGAAAATTGTTGTAACAATTCCGTTTATCGGATATCTGATGGCAGCTACCAAGAGTATTGAGGGGCTGATTGTTCTTGGACTTACCGTTCTGTTTCTGATTATTCTTTATGTAATCGCAGAACTCTGGAAAAAAGATCAGGATGATTATGACGACTATCCGGAGGATACAGAACCAGGATACGTGAAGAGCCGTAAAGAGCTGAAGAAAGAAGAGAAGCGTAAAGAGCGTGAGTACCGTGATGAAGAGCGTGAGATCAAAGCACAGGGCAAGCGCAGCAAGAAAGAGAAGCGTAAGATCCGTACCGGTGGCTTTGTGGATGAAATCGATGAAGACGATTTTGATGTAGAGGAAGAGGAAGCGCCACAAAGAGCTGTACAGAGTGCTACAAGTGAAGCACATGAACTTCTGAAGAAAGAAGTAGCAGCAGCTACCGCAAAGGACTCCAAACCAGTCGAGGAAGTCTGCATAGCCTGCAACACAGACTAAGAAGGCAGCACCGAAGAAGAAAGCAACTCCGGAGATTCATGAGGAAGAAGAGGATAAACCAGTTGAGATCAAGAAACTGGCAATCCCAAGATATTCACCGGCGCAGCTTGCTGCGAAAGCAAAGAAAGAAGGAGATGCTCCTGACATTGTGAAGGATGAGATAACAAAGGTTACTTTGTTTGATTATTCTGATATCTTTGCTGACGAAGATGAGGACGAAGATGAATACTATGATGATGAAGATTGATTCATTATTATAATAGGAAAGAAGAGGCATTCGATGATGATGCCTCTTCTCTTTTTTTATTAAGGAAAAGACAATGACTTCGCGAGGCTTTAGAACCACTGTATTAAATAATGAAAGCTGATTGACAGTTGCCAGCAGGAGTATAACGGACAACTATTAGAAGCACTATATAATAGGAAGAAAGAAAAAAACTGGAATATACACACTCACATCTTGCAGAAAGCCTTTTTCAGATACACCCTAGATTGTATTTAAAATAATACAAAAAAACATCTGGATTTTTTGAAAAAAACACTTGCAATTTTTAAAACCTTTGTGTATACTAATATCTGCTGTGACATGATAGCAATGAAGCGCGAGGTTGCCGCCGAGTAAGGCGGGTTTTCCGTGGAGCGAATGTCAAGTTAGGAAACTGACGACAAGTCACTGTACAAGTTCAATAGCCATCTTGGATGGGACGTGTGAGAGAATGTCCGTAGCAGGAAGATGTTTTAGGACACACACGGAGATGTGTACAGTCGCCGCTTGTCGTACTGATAGTGAGTACGAATAGGAGGAGACTTTTTTTATGGCAAATCAGGTAATGAGAATCACATTAAAAGCTTACGATCATCAGTTAGTAGATGCATCTGCTGCAAAGATCATCGACACTGTTAAGAAGAATGGTGCAACAGTTAGCGGACCGGTTCCGCTTCCAACTAAGAAGGAAGTTGTTACAATCTTAAGAGCTGTTCACAAATATAAAGATTCCAGAGAACAGTTTGAGCAGAGAACACATAAGAGACTGATTGATATCATTGCTCCGACCCAGAAGACAGTTGATGCACTGTCCAGACTGGAAATGCCTGCTGGTGTTCATATCGACATCAAGATGAAGGCAAAATAATTAATCTTGTAAATGCATAAGCATTTAGCTATTTATTATATGATTACCCGAAAGGGCAATCCGCTATAGGAGGAAGAAAGATGAAGAAAGCTATTTTAGCTACCAAAGTCGGAATGACTCAGATCTTCAACGAAGATGGAATGTTAATTCCGGTAACCGTTTTACAGGCTGGTCCATGTGTCGTAACTCAGGTTAAAACAGATGAGAACGACGGATATACAGCAGTTCAGGTTGGCTTCGGCGACATCAGAGAGAAACTGGTGAACAAACCGGAAACAGGCCACTTTGCAAAAGCAGGCGTTGCAGTTAAGAGATTCGTTAAAGAATTCCGTTTTGAGAACGCTGCTGAATATGAGGTAGGACAGGAAATTAAAGCTGATATCTTTGCAGCTGGAGATCACATCGATGCAACAGCAGTTTCAAAAGGTAAAGGCTTCCAGGGCGCAATCAAGAGACATGGACAGTCCAGAGGACCTATGGCTCACGGCTCCAAATATCATCGTCATGCAGGTTCCAATGGTGCTTGTTCTGATCCGAGCAAGGTATTCAAAGGAAAACACATGCCAGGTCATATGGGAAGCGAGCAGGTAACTGTTCAGAATCTCGAGATCGTACGCGTAGATACAGAGAATAACTTACTGTTAGTTAAAGGTGCTGTTCCAGGACCTAAGAAATCCTTGGTTACAATCAAAGAGACAGTAAAGTCCTTATAATAAGAAAGGAGGAGCACACAAATGGCAAACGTAACTGTTTATAATATGGAAGGCAATGAAGTTGGAACAATGGAGCTGAACGATGCAGTATTTGGCGTTGAAGTCAATGAGCATCTTGTTCACCTTGCTGTTGTTCGTCAGCTTGCAAATAAACGCCAGGGTACTCAGAAAGCGAAAACTCGTTCTGAAGTAAGCGGTGGCGGAAGAAAACCTTGGAGACAGAAAGGAACCGGTCATGCTAGACAGGGATCTATCCGTGCTGCACAGTGGACAGGCGGCGGAATTATTTTCGCACCAACTCCAAGAGATTATGAAGTAAAAATGAACAAAAAAGAAAGAAGAGCAGCTCTTAAATCCGCTCTGACTTCCAAAGTTCAGGACAATAAATTCGTAGTTGTTGATAGCCTTGCACTTGCTGATGCAAAGACAAAAGAAATGCAGAAGGTCCTTACAAACCTGAAAGCAGAGAAAGCTCTTATTGTAACAGCACAGGAAGACAAGAACGTAATCCTTTCTGCAAGAAATATCGAGAACGTACAGACTGTAGCTGCTAACGGCATCAACGTATATGATGTTATGAGCCACGGTACTGTAGTAGTAACTAAAGACGCTGTAGCATCCATCGAGGAGGTATACGCATAATGGCAGATATTAAATATTACGACGTGATCAAAAGACCAGTGATCACTGAAAAATCCATGGCTGCTATGGGTGAGAAGAAATATACTTTCCTTGTTCATCCGGAAGCAAACAAAGCTCAGATCAAAGAAGCAGTTGAGAAAATGTTCGATGGAACAAAAGTTAAAAGCGTAAATACCATGAATCTTGATGGTAAGAAAAAACGCCGTGGAATGGTAGTTGGAAAAACTGCTAAATCCAAAAAAGCTATCGTAGCCCTTACAGAGGACAGCAAAGACATCGAGATCTTCGAGGGTCTTTAATTGATAGCTTGCGATTCGTACGAGTGCACCTCGGAAGCTTTGCTTCCTCGGTCGCGTTACACGCTTTCAAGTCTTCATAAGAATCCGGTCTTACATGCAAGCATGACGACCTGCTTCTTCTGAATCCTTGGCACTCTGAATATCGCGAATATACGCATTCAAAAGCGTGAGAACAAATTTGAAAGGAGAAAAGAAATGGGAATCAAAAGTTATAACCCATATACCCCGTCTAGAAGACATATGACTGGTTCCGACTTCTCTGAGATTACGAAAGCAACACCAGAGAAATCCCTTACCGTGTCTTTAAAGAAAAACGCTGGACGTAACAACCAGGGTAAGATCACTGTAAGACATCAGGGAGGCGGAAGCCGTAGAAAATATAGAATCATCGACTTCAAGAGAAGAAAAGATGGAATCCCGGCAGTAGTTAAATCTGTTGAGTATGATCCGAACAGAACAGCAAACATCGCACTTATCTGCTATGCAGATGGCGAGAAAGCATACATTCTTGCTCCGGAAGGACTTAAAGTTGGACAGAAAGTTATGAACGGACCGGAAGCTGAAATCCGTGTAGGTAACTGCTTACCGTTAGAGCTTATCCCGGTTGGTACTATGGTTCATAACATTGAGCTTCACCCAGGAAAGGGCGGACAGATGGTTCGTTCCGCTGGTAATGGTGCTCAGCTTATGGCTAAAGAAGGCAAATACGCTACACTTCGTCTCCCATCTGGTGAGATGAGAATGGTTCCGATCATCTGCCGTGCTACAGTAGGTATTATCGGAAATGGTGATCACAACCTGATCAACATCGGTAAAGCTGGTCGTAAGCGTCACATGGGAATCAGACCTACAGTTCGCGGTTCTGTTATGAACCCGAATGACCATCCACATGGTGGTGGAGAGGGCCGCGCTCCGGTTGGACGTCCAGGTCCGTGTACACCTTGGGGCAAACCTGCTCTTGGTCTGAAGACAAGAAAGAAAAACAAAGCGTCCAACAAGCTCATCGTAAGAAGACGCGATGGAAAAGCTTTAAGCAAATAATAAGGAGGATTAAGAATGTCTCGTTCACTGAAAAAAGGACCTTTTGCAGATCAGAGCTTACTTAAAAAAGTAGACGCATTAAACGCTGCAAATGATAAATCCGTAATCAAAACTTGGTCTCGCCGTTCCACAATCTTCCCGTCTTTTGTTGGACATACAATCGCTGTCCATGACGGAAGAAAACATGTGCCGGTATATATTACTGAGGATATGGTTGGTCACAAACTTGGTGAGTTTGTTGCTACCAGAACCTACAGAGGACACGGAAAAGACGAAAAGAAATCCGGTGTTCGCTAGTTAGTACTTTTCACCAGGCTGCCTGATCGCAAGAAGCGGTCCGGGCAACCCAGGTGTTTACCTGAATATTGAATATGACGAAAGGAGGCACTTTAAAATGGCAAAAGGACATAGAAGCCAGATTAAGAGAGCCAGAAATGAGAATAATAGAGAGACAAGACCGTCTGCAAAATTATCTTATGCAAGAATTTCTGTTCAGAAAGCCTGCTACGTTTTAGATGCAATCCGTGGCAAAGATGTGCAGACAGCACTTGGTATCCTGACATACAACCCAAGATACGCTTCCAGCGTAATCAAAAAGTTACTGGAATCAGCTATTGCTAACGCTGAGAACAATAACGGAATGAACGCAGACAATCTCGTCGTTGCAGCCTGCTATGCAAATAAAGGACCTACAATGAAGAGAATCCAGCCAAGAGCACAGGGTAGAGCTTACAGAATCGAGAAGAGAACAAGCCATATTACCATCGTGCTGGATGAGAAATAAGGAGGATAGACATGGGACAGAAAGTTAACCCACATGGCCTTAGAGTCGGTGTTATCAAGGATTGGGATTCAAGATGGTATGCAGAGAGCGATTTCGCAGACTATCTGGTAGAGGACTACAACATCAGAACATTCCTCAAAAAGAAATTATACAGCGCAGGTGTTTCCAAGATCGAGATCGAGAGAGCATCTGACAGAGTCAAAGTTATCATTTACACAGCTAAACCTGGTATCGTAATCGGTAAAGGCGGCGCTGAGATCGAGAAAGTTAAAGCTGAACTTGCTAAATACACAGACAAGAAGCTTATCGTTGATATCAAAGAAGTTAAGAGACCAGACAGAGACGCTCAGCTCGTTGCAGAGAACATCGCTCTTCAGCTGGAGAACCGTATCTCCTTCAGACGTGCTATGAAATCTACAATGCAGCGTACAATGAAATCTGGAGCAAAGGGAATCAAAACATCCGTATCCGGACGTCTTGGTGGAGCTGATATGGCTCGTACAGAGTTCTACAGCGATGGAACTATTCCGCTTCAGACACTTCGTGCAGACATCGATTATGGTTTCGCAGAAGCAGACACCACATATGGCAAAGTTGGTGTAAAGGCATGGATCTACAATGGTGAGATTCTTCCAACTAAAGGAACTAAGGAAGGGAGCGATAAATAATGTTAATGCCAAAAAGAGTTAAACGTCGTAAACAATTCCGTGGCTCCATGAGAGGAAAAGCCCTTAGAGGTAATCAGATCAATTATGGTGAATTCGGTCTTGTTGCTACCGAGCCTTGCTGGATCAGATCTAATCAGATCGAGGCAGCCCGTGTTGCTATGACCCGTTATATCAAACGTGGTGGTAAGGTTTGGATCAAGATTTTCCCAGATAAACCAGTAACAGCAAAACCAGCAGAAACTCGTATGGGTTCCGGAAAAGGTGCCCTGGAATACTGGGTAGCAGTTGTTAAACCAGGACGTGTTATGTTTGAGATCGCAGGCGTTTCTGAAGAAATCGCTCGTGAGGCATTACGTCTTGCAATGCACAAGTTACCATGTAAATGCAAAATAGTTTCTCGTGCAGATTTAGAAGGCGGTGATAACAGTGAAAATTAATAAATTCGTAGAAGATTTAAAGGCAAAATCAGCTGCAGAATTAAACGAAGAATTAGTAGCTGCTAAGAAAGAACTTTTCAATCTGAGATTTCAGAATGCAACCAATCAATTAGACAATACAGGACGAATCAAAGAGGTTCGCAGAAATATTGCCAGAATCCAGACAGTGATCACTGCGAAAGCTAACGCTTCCAAATAGTGAATTTAGGAGGACATAATCGTGGAAAAGAAATCTGAGAAAAACCCGCGTGGGTAAGGTTGTCAGCAATAAGATGGATAAGACCATCGTAGTTGCAATTGAAGACCATGTAAAACATCCTCTTTACAAGAAAATCGTGAAGAGAACATATAAATTAAAAGCTCATGACGAAAACAATGAGTGCAACATCGGTGATACCGTAAAAGTTATGGAGACCAGACCGCTGTCCAAAGACAAGAGATGGAGACTGGTTGAAGTAGTAGAGAGAGTTAAATAAGGAGGATAACCAGTATGATTCAGCAGGAAACAAGACTGAAAGTTGCCGACAACACTGGTGCAAAAGAAATCCTTTGTATCCGTGTTATGGGTGGCTCTACAAGAAGATATGCAAACATCGGCGATACAATCGTTGCTACTGTTAAAGATGCAACACCAGGCGGCGTTGTTAAAAAAAGGTGACGTAGTAAAGGCTGTTGTAGTTAGATCCAAAAAAAGGCGCTCGTCGTAAAGACGGATCCTATATCCGTTTCGATGAAAATGCTGCCGTAATCATTAAAGACGACTTAACTCCGAGAGGAACACGTATCTTTGGACCAGTTGCCAGAGAGCTTCGTGAGAAAAAATTCATGAAGATCGTTTCCTTAGCTCCGGAAGTATTATAGGAGGGTGCCTAATGTCAGCTATGAAGATTAAAAAAGGTGATACTGTTACAGTAATCGCTGGTAAAGATAAAGGCAAAGAAGGCAAAGTCCTTGCCGTTAACGTAAAAGACAATACCGTATTAGTAGAGAACGTTAATATGGTTACAAAACACACCAAACCATCAGCTGCAAACCAGAATGGTGGAATCATCACAAAAGAAGCTCCGCTTCACATCTCCAACGTAATGCTTATGGCAGATGGAAAAGCAACAAGAGTTGGCTTTAAGATGGATGGTGACAAAAAAGTCCGCGTTGCCAAAGCAACAGGTAAGGTTATCGATTAATTGAGAGAGGAGGCAGACATAAGTGAGTAGATTAAAAGAACTTTATACTAATGAGATCATGGATGCCATGACCAAAAAATTTGGATATAAAAACGTTATGGAAGTGCCAAAACTCGACAAGATCGTAATTAACATGGGTGTTGGTGAAGCAAAAGAGAACGCTAAGCTTCTTGATGCAGCTATTGCAGATATGGAGCTGATCACAGGACAGAAAGCTATCGCAACAAAAGCTAAAAAATCTGTTGCTAACTTCAAAATCAGAGAGGGAATGCCGATCGGATGTAAAGTAACATTAAGAGGCGAGAAGATGTATGAGTTCGCTGATCGTCTGATCAACCTGGCACTTCCACGTGTACGTGACTTCCGTGGCGTTAATCCTAACGCATTCGATGGAAGAGGAAACTACGCTCTTGGTATCAAAGAGCAGCTTATCTTCCCAGAAGTTGAGTACGATAAAGTTGACAAAGTAAGAGGTATGGACATTATCTTCGTTACAACAGCAAATACTGATGAGGAAGCTCGTGAGTTACTGAAGCTGTTCAACATGCCTTTTGCGAAATAAGTAGAGGAACATTCCAAAGTTGACCGCCGGCTTCTTGCCGGGGTCAGCAGATCTGATATAGGAGGAACGATTCATGGCTAAGACAGCAATGAAAATCAAACAGCAGCGTCCAGCTAAGTTCTCCACAAGAGAGTACAGCCGCTGCAGAATTTGTGGACGTCCACATGCATATTTAAGAAAATACGGAATCTGCAGAATCTGCTTCCGTGAGTTAGCTTACAAAGGACAGATCCCGGGAGTTAAGAAAGCTTCCTGGTAAGCCGAAGCTGAAAGTCGCTTAATGAATGTAAGCCGTAAGGCGAACATGAATTTCGTGCAAAGTCCATCCCAAACCTTAACGAGTGCAAGCCGCAAGGTGCAGTACCAGTTCAGCACGGGATGATGTTACACAGGTAACACGTAAATTTATATAAATATACTATGACATGTAAAGTCTGAATATGAGGAGGAAACTAACATGACAATGAGCGATCCAATCGCAGACATGCTTACAAGAATTCGTAATGCAAACACTGCAAAACACGACACAGTAGATGTACCAGCATCCAAGATGAAAATTGCAATTGCAAACATCCTTGTTGATGAGGGATACATTGCAAAATACGATTTAGTTGAAGATGGTGTTGCTAAAAACATCCATATCACACTGAAATATGGCGAAGACAAAAACGAGAAGATCATCACAGGTTTAAAGAGAATCTCTAAACCGGGTCTTCGTGTTTATGCTGGTAAGGAAGAGCTTCCGAAGGTTCTTGGAGGACTTGGAATCGCAATCCTTTCCACTAATAAAGGTGTTATCACCGATAAAGAAGCTCGTAAACTTCAGGTAGGCGGCGAGGTTCTTGCATTTGTATGGTAAGCTTCGGCTCCATTCATTCAAGAAGTAGACGAAACACTGAAAACAGAGAGGTTGCGAAAACCTCTCCGATAATCTAAGTAAGGAGGACACATAGTATGTCACGTATCGGTAGACTTCCGGTTGCTATTCCGGCAGGAGTTGAAGTATCTGTTGCAGAAGGAAACGTAGTAACCGTAAAAGGACCAAAAGGAACACTTGAGAGAGCGCTTCCAACAGAGATGGAAATCAAAGTTGAAGATGGTCATGTAGTTGTTGCAAGACCAAACGACTTAAAGAAAATGAAATCCCTTCACGGCTTAACAAGAAGCCTTATCCACAACATGGTTGTTGGTGTAAGCGAAGGATACACCAAGACTCTTGAAGTTAATGGTGTTGGTTACAGAGCCGCTAAGCAGGGCAAGAAGCTTACTTTAAACCTTGGATATTCTCACCCGGTAGAGATGGAAGATCCGGAAGGTATTGAGACCAAAGTAGACGGTAACAAGATTATCGTTTCCGGTATCAGCAAGGAAAAAGTTGGACAGTTTGCAGCTGAGATCAGAGATAAGAGAAGACCTGAGCCATATAAGGGTAAAGGTATTAAGTATGATACTGAGGTTATCAGACGCAAAGTTGGTAAGACTGGTAAGAAATAATTAAGGAGAGTGAGAAAATGGTTAATAAAGCATCTAGAGCGGAAATTCGCGAGAAAAAGCATAGAAGATTACGTCATCATTTAAATGGCACTGCAACAACTCCGCGTCTTGCAGTATTTCGTTCCAATAAACACATGTATGCACAGATTATCGATGACACCGTTGGAAAGACTTTAGTATCTGCTTCTACTCTTCAGAAAGACGTAAAAGCACAGCTTGAGAACACCGACGATGTTGCAGCAGCAGCATATCTTGGCACTGTAATCGGTAAGAAGGCAGTGGAAGCCGGCATCGAGGAAGTTGTTTTTGACAGAGGTGGATACATTTACCACGGTAAAGTAAAAGCACTGGCAGACGCAGCAAGAGAAGCTGGACTGAAATTCTAATAAGGAGGAGCGAAACACATGAAACGTAATCTTATTGATGCTAGTCAGTTAGAATTAGAAGATAAAGTAGTATCAATCAAGCGTGTTACCAAGGTTGTTAAAGGTGGTCGTAACTTCCGTTTCACAGCTTTAGTTGTTGTAGGTGACGGCAATGGACACGTTGGTGCAGGACTTGGAAAGGCAGCCGAGATTCCGGAAGCAATCCGCAAAGGAAAAGAGGATGCTATTAAGAAATTAGTAACCGTAGCAAGAGATGAGAATGGTTCCATTACACATGACTTCGTAGGTTCTTACGGAAGCGCTTCCATGCTTCTTAAGAGAGCTCCGGAAGGTACTGGAGTTATCGCCGGCGGCCCGGCTCGTGCCGTTATCGAGTTAGCTGGTATCAAAAACATCCGTACAAAATGTATGGGATCCAGAAATAAGCAGAATGTTGTTCTTGCAACCATCGAAGGCTTAAGACAGTTAAAAACTCCGGAAGAAGTTGCAAAACTTCGTGGAAAATCTGTTGATGAGATTCTGGCTTAAGGAGGAATATTAAAATGGCAAATACATTAAAAGTTACTTTAGTAAAATCTCCGATTGGCGCAGTTCCGAAGCACAAACTTACTGTTAAAGCAATGGGTCTTACCAAAATGCACAAAACAGTTGAGATGCCAGACAATGCGGCAACAAGAGGAATGATTCAGCAGGTACAGCACCTGGTAAAAGTAGAAGAAGCATAATTACAAAAAGGAGGTGCCATAATGGAATTATCAAACTTAAGACCAGCTGAGGGTTCTAAGCACAGCGATAACTTCAGAAGAGGCCGTGGACATGGTTCAGGAAACGGCAAAACAGCTGGTAAAGGCCATAAAGGACAGTTAGCACGTTCCGGACACAAGAAACCGGGATTTGAAGGTGGACAGATGCCTTTATACAGACGTCTGCCTAAGAGAGGATTCACAAACAGAAACTCTAAAGAGATCATTGCAATCAACGTTGATGTTCTGAACCGTTTTGAGGATGGTGCAGAGGTTACAGTTGAGAGCTTACTTGCAAGCAGTGCAATTTCCAAAGCTGGTGACGGCGTTAAAATCCTTGGAAACGGCGAGCTTACCAAGAAGCTTACAGTTAAAGTAAATGCTGTAAGTGAGACTGCAAAGTCTAAAATCGAAGCTGCAGGTGGTACAGTAGAGCTGATCTAATAGAGGTGATCAAATGTTTGAAACTCTCAAAAACGTTTTCAGAGTAAAAGAGATGAGACGTAAACTCCTCTATGTATTATGGATGATTCTTGTCATCCGTATCGGATCACAGCTTCCTGTTCCGGGAGTAGATAGCGATTTCTTTAAAGAGTGGTTTGCTAAAAACACTGGTGACGCATTCAATTTCTTTGATGCATTCACCGGTGGCTCATTTACCCAGATGTCAATCTTGCATTGAACATCACGCCATACATTACATCATCCATTATCATGCAGCTTCTCACAATTGCCATTCCGGCTCTGGAGGAAATGCAGAGAGATGGAGAAGAGGGCAGAAAGAAAATTACTGCCATTACCCGTTATGTAACTGTTGGTCTTGCGTTGTTTGAGTCTGTGCAATGGCAATCGGTTTTGGTCGCCAGGGTCTGATCCCGAACATGAACTTCTTTAAGGGCTTAACTGTAGTTGCTTGTCTCACAGCTGGTTCTGCCATGCTGATGTGGATCGGTGAGCGTATTACTGAGAAGGGTGTTGGAAATGGTATTTCCATCGTCCTGACCATTAACATCGTTTCCCGTGTTCCAAGTGACTATCTCTTCTTTATGAGAACTTCATCAAAGGAAAAACAATTGCAAAAGGACTGC
>ENA-OQDT01000307-OQDT01000307.1-human-gut-metagenome-genome-assembly--contig:-NODE-307-length-32675-cov-4.139363_pt1 | contig 32675 bp, 35 predicted proteins | sample MGYA00242786_ERZ504617 | MGnify/ENA primary metagenome ERZ504617 (study PRJEB26092, sample SAMD00036337) | human gut metagenome | host: Homo sapiens | study: EMG produced TPA metagenomics assembly of...
TGATATAACTTTGATCGATATCAATCCGGACAGGATTAATGCGATTACAGATGAAGTAGATGCTATGGGCGTTGTTGGAAATGGAGCAAGTATCAATACTCTTATGGAAGCGGGAATTGAGACAGCAGACATTCTTATCGCAGTTACTGTATCAGATGAGATGAACCTTCTGTGCTGTCTGATCGCCCAGAAGACTGGTCACTGCCACACAATTGCCCGTGTGCGTAATCCGATTTACAGTAAGGAGATCGGTTTTATCAAGGAGCGTCTGGGCGTAACCATGATCATCAACCCGGAACTGGCAGCAGCACAGGAGATTTCAAAACTTCTGCGTTTTCCATCCGCCATAAAGATTGATACTTTTGCCAGAGGCAAGGTAGAACTTCTGAAATTTAAAGTAATGCCTGAATTTGAACTGGATGGAAAGAGCATTCAGCAGATTACGGAGCACTTTCGCTGCGATATTCTTTTCTGCGCTATTGAGGGAAAAGATTATACTACCATTCCAGGCGGTACCAATGTGATCCGGAATGGAGATGTGATTTCTATTCTTGCTACCCCGCAGAATGCAGCAGCTTTCTTTAAAAAGATTGGCTTGAAGACCCATCAGGTAAAGAACACCGTGATCGTAGGTGGCGGAACAATTTCTTATTATCTTGCCCAGGCCCTGCTTGCCATGAAGATCAAAGTCAAGGTAATTGAGAAAGATAAGAACCGCTGTGAGTTCCTAAGCGAAGAACTTACAGATGCTACGATTATTAATGGTGACGGCACAGACCGTTCCCTTCTTCTGGAAGAGGGGTTGGAAAGTGCTGAGTCCTTTGTAACTTTGACCAATATGGACGAGGAGAATATTTTCCTTTCCCTTTTCGCAAAGACTATTTCGAATGCCAAGCTGGTTGCCAAGGTAAACAGACTTGCCTATGACGATATTATTGACAGTCTGGATATCGGAAGTGTTATTTACCCGAAATACATTACTGCAGATTATATTTTGCAGTATGTAAGAGCAACCCAGAATTCCATTGGAAGTAATGTGGAGACCTTGTATCACATTCTGGATGGAAAGGCAGAAGCTCTGGAATTTAAGATCTGTGATAATTCACCTATTGTAGGAAGGACATTGTCCGAACTGAATCTGAAGAAGAATCTTCTGGTTGGATGTCTTTACCGGGATGGCAGTGTCCGCATTCCTCGTGGACATGATGCCCTGGAGATTGGAGACAGAGTTGTAATTGTTACCACTAACAGAGGCCTTCGTGATATCAACGATATACTTGCAAAGTAAAGGAGTCCGGACATGAATTATTCCATGATATCTTATATTCTTGGCTGGATCTTCAATTTTGAAGCGGCATTTATGATTTTGCCAGGAATTACAGCAATCATTTACCGGGAAAAAAATGGTCTGGCATTTCTGATCACGATGTTGATCTGTCTGACAATTGGAATTCCGCTTACCAGGAGGAAAAGAAAAAGCAAAGTATTCCATGCCAAAGAGGGTGCTGTTACAGTTGCTCTCAGCTGGCTGGTACTCAGTATTGCAGGAGCGCTTCCTTTTATTATTTCAGGAAGTATTCCCCATCCTATAGATGCAATATTTGAAACTGTTTCCGGTTTTACCACGACTGGAGCCAGTATTTTGAGTGATGTGGAGGCTCTGTCTCACTGTATGCTGATCTGGAGAAGCTTTACCCACTGGATTGGCGGAATGGGAGTACTGGTATTTATTCTCTGCCTGCTGCCTCTTACCGGTGGATACCACATGAATCTGATGAAAGCAGAGAGCCCGGGACCGTCTGTCAGCAAATTGGTACCGAAGGTACAGTCCACAGCCAAGATTTTGTATACCATATACATTATTCTGACTATTGTGGAGATCATTTTCCTTCTCATTGGAAAAATGCCTCTGTTTGATACATTGTGCCTTAGTTTTGGTACCGCAGGTACTGGTGGTTTTGGTATCAAAAATGACAGTATTGCAAGCTACAGCACGTATAATCAGGTGGTGATTACGGTCTTTATGATTCTTTTTGGAATCAACTTTAATGCCTATTATCTGCTTCTGACGAAAAAAGTAATGCAGGCAGCCAAGAATGAAGAGGTACGTTACTATCTGGGGATTATTGGCTTGGCCATTGTAGCTATCGCTATTAATACAAGAGAAATGTTCACAAGCTTTGGAAGAGCTTTCCAGCAGGCTGCTTTCCAGGTGGGATCCATCATTACGACTACTGGATATGCTACCACAGATTTCAATGTGTGGCCGGTATTTTCCAAGACCATTCTGGTTATCCTTATGTTTGTGGGAGCCTGTGCAGGAAGTACAGGCGGCGGTATCAAGGTATCCCGTCTTCTGATCCTGTGTAAATCTGCACGCAAGGAACTGCAGCTGTATCTGCACCCAAATGCAGTGAAGAAAATCAAGATGGATGATAAGGCGATTCCCCATGAGGTGGTGAGAGCTACAAACATGTTCCTGTTTGTGTATATTATGATTTTTGTTATTTCACTGTTGATCATAAGTCTGGACAATCTGGATATGGTTTCCAATTTCACTGCGATCGCAGCCACTTTGAATAATATAGGACCTGGTCTTGGAGCTGTGGGACCTACCGGGAACTTTGATACGTATTCTTATATTTCCAAGGCTGTTATGATCTTTGATATGCTGGCAGGAAGGCTTGAAGTATTCCCGCTGTTACTTTGTTTAAGAGAGATACCTGGAGAAAGTTCTGAAAACTGACAAATATAAAACTCCTCAAATTAACACGCTCTAAAGAATGTTAATTTGAGGAGTCTTTATTTGCGTAAGCAACGAACAGGAGCTTGTTTGGTTTTACTTGTCCATAGTATAAGGCTCATCTGCCGGATATCCTCCTGCCGCTTTCTGCATTCCACGCGGCAGTGCATCCTTGGAAGTACGCCAGTCCGCATCTTTATTGCGGTAATCAAACTTATCGCAGAACCAGTCCAGATCATCAGAAAGCCTTTGCATATTCTGTTCCATCATTGGGAAAAGGATAGCGTAAAAGGCTTTTTCTCTTTATCAGATAAAGCACTTTCAGCTGTTTCAACCAGATCTCCGAAATGGGGAATGCAAAATCCCTTACAGGTTTCAAAAAGCGGGAGAAATTCCTGATTTTTTTTAAACAGTTCAAAAAAAGTATTCAGATATCTTGCGTAGGTATCTTTATAAAAATTGCAGATATAGCAGGTATCTTCCTGTTCTTTTACCCATGTGCCAAGAGAAGTCTTCGGTGCATCTGTATCTGTGTTTCTCTTCTTAAATCTGGAAAAAACGGAAGCCCTGGAAGGGGCGAAAATCCTGATTTGTTCATGAAGCTCTTTTGTTTTGTACTGAAAATGGGTTTTCAGGATCAGCCCTGCACCCAGACGGTTTCCGTAGTCATACATTTTCTTATAGTGTGTACGGCAAAAGCCCATTTTATCAGTTTCTGCCCGTACATCATCTTCCATATAAGATGCACCGGCACCTAAAACGAAATCCATGGCATGCTGTTCCAGCTGGCGCTCCACAAAACAGAAAGGGCATTCGTCCTCTGCTTTAAAAGCATCCATCAGGGGAATGGTATATAATTTTTCTTTCATCTGTAAGGTCTCCTTCAGGATTTTAATGTATAAGTCTATAATTTTTCAACATCTGCTCCATGGATAAATGCCTGCAAAATACAGTCTATCGTCCGATGAAGATAAGGACGGTATTCAGCAAGACAGACTGGCTGGGAGTGAAGAATACAGCTGTAACTTGTGGAACTTACCAGTTCAATAATGGTAAAAAGAAGCAGCTCTGGGGAATCATACTGTACATCAGATTGATCCAGAAGATTGAGATATTCCTGGAAAAATGGAAAATCATCGTCATCTGCCTGTTCCTGAAACGCATCCTTAAAAACTCCCCAGGACAGATTCTTGGAAATAAAGCCAAGCAGACTACTCTCAGTTTCCAGCCTGTCCAGAATATTATCTACAATAAAATGAAGCTGCGCAGTGAAACCGGTAATGTGGGAGGCTTCCAGAGCGTCATGCGCCTCGGAAAAAAGTTCGCCGGCTTTGTGAGAGATCAGCTTATTTCGAATATCATATTTATCTTTAAAATAGAGGTAAAAAGTTCCTTTTGCAACACCTGCATTTTCCACAATATCGGAAATGGTTGTCTTGGCAAGCCCCTTAGTGGTAAAGAGTTCAAAGGCAGTGTTGTACAGAGCACTTTTCTTCCTTTTTTTATTTAACTCCAGTTTTCCCATGCCAGTTCCTCCTAAGCTTATGTCTGTCAGACATTCTATAAATAAAAGTTTACTGTCTCTTCCAGCAGCAATAAAAGTCGGTTGTTACAATTATAGCTTCACTATCTGAACTTTTCTTGATAATTATGGTGGTTTATTTCTATTTTAAACAAAAATGACCAAAAGTCAATATCAAAACAGGAAAAGATTTGGGTAAAAAGCAGATATTGACTACTGGTCAGTTTTGTTGTATAACTTTCATAGGCTAAGAGATGACTAACTGATGTCGGGAAAACAGATACGCTGCAGGACAGCGGGAGGAGTTTGCAGACGTCAGATATTTAAGTAAGAATTAAGGAGTTGGCTAACATGAACCGAAATAAAAAGATTCTGAATGTTACAATGGCTGCCGGAATGGCTGCCGTCCTTGGAACGACACCGGTAATTGCTGCAGCACAGGAAGCAGACAATGGAGTATCCAAGGAAGAAACCGTATATGTAAACGCTACTGCAGAAGGTGAAATAAAAGACATCACCGTATCTGACTGGCTGAAGAATTCCGGATCAGCAGAGGGAGATATATCCGATGTATCTGACCTGGAAGGAATCAAGAATGTAAAAGGTGATGAAACCTTTACCCAGGATGGCGACAAGGTTACCTGGAATACAGACAGCAGTGATATTTACTATCAGGGAACTTCCAACAAGGAACTTCCGGTAGATATGAAGATCAAATATTATCTGGATGACCAGGAAATTACTCCAGAGGAGCTTGCTGGCAAGAGTGGACATCTTCGTATGGAAGTTTCTTATACAAACAAATCCAAAAAGACAGTAAAAGTTGATAAAAAAGACGTAGAAGTTTATTCTCCGTTTGTTATGGTAACCGGAATGATCCTTTCTTCCGATAATTTTTCCAATGTTACCATTGATAATGGAAAGGTGATTTCCGATGGCGACAAGGAAATGGTTGTAGGAGTTGCAGTTCCAGGTTTAAAGGACAGCCTGGATTTAAGCGGTGACCTTTCCGATAAGATTGATATTCCGGAAGGATTCACAATGGAGGCTGATGTTACAGACTGTACTATGGGAAATACTTTCACTATGGCGGTTACAGACTTGCTCAGCAGTCTGAATCTTGAGGATTCCGATGATTTGGATGAACTTCAGGATTCTCTGGATGAACTGGATGATGCAGCAGTGAAGCTGGTAGATGGATCTAAGGATCTTTTTGATGGAACTAAGAAGCTTTATGATGGAACGAAAGATCTTTATGATGGAACCGAAGATCTGAAAGACGGAACCAGCCAGCTTTATGATGGAGCCAAGGACTGGATGACGGAGCCAAGACTCTGAAAGATGGAACCAGCCAGCTTTATGATGGAAGTAAAGACCTGGATGACGGAGCCGGCCAGCTTTACGACGGAGCCAAGACTCTTAATACAGGAGCCGGTCAGCTTTATGATGGAACTACTTCCTTATACAGTGGAACAAAGACTCTGTACGATGGAACCAGAACTCTTTATGGCGGAGCCAGTACACTGGCTTCCAGTTACAATGAATTTGATGCTGGTGTGGCAAGTGCCAAGACTGGTGCTTCCCAGTTAAACAGCGGTGCAAAAACACTGCAGAGCGGTATTTCCCAGTATACTGCAGGGGTGGATTCACTGGCTTCTGGTGTGAACAGCTACACAGAAGGTGTTGACACTGTAAACAGCAACATGGCAGAGTATAATAAAGGAATGAAATCCCTGACAGATGGTGTGAACAAATATGTGGCTGGTGGAAATCAGCTGGCAGACGGTGTAACCGCTTATGTAAATGGTGCAACTCAGCTGACTGACGGAGTAAGCACTTATGTAAGCGGTGCAAGTGCCCTGGCACAGGGAACCAAGGACTATGTAAGTGGAACATCTGCACTGGTTGAAGGGGTAGGACAGCTGGCACCTGGAATCCAGCAGGCTTCAGAAGGAATCAGCGCTGCTTCTGCAAAACTTACAGAAATTGCCAAGAATGTAGCAGCTGCAAAGCCGGAAACAATGGTGAAGAGCCTGAATCAGTATGCAGATGGAGCTGATTCCCTGGCTGACGGTGTAACGGAATACGTTGGAAAAGTAGGTGAGGCTGCTTCTGGAGCAGCAAGTGTTGCAGAGGGTGCAAAGAGCCTGACTGATGGTACAGCGGCTCTTGTTTCCGGTGCAACTCAGGTAAAAGACGGAATTGGAAAATTAAAAGAAGGAACAAGCTATTCAATCAGTCAGATCGGCGACAGTGCCTCTAAGACAATGAAGGATTCAGCAGCAAGTATCCATGAGGCAGCTGCCCAGATTGAGACTACGGTTACTGCACAGTCCGCAGGGGTATCTACAGATGCTGCCGCTGGTGCAATCAGTGCAACCCAGAGCTCTATGAGCAGTGCAATCGCAACTTTGCAGGGAGCACTTGGAACAGAGGGACTTGACGAAGGAACTGCAGCAGCTATTAATTCTGCAATCGAGCAGTTAAATGCAGGTCTTGGAAATGCTTCTGCCGCCCAGGGTGAGCTGGGTAACATTCAGGCACAGTCACAGGTAGCTGTCCAGGCTGAGACAAACGGAAGCAGTGTTCAGGAATCCTTAAATGCCATTGCGTCCACCCTGGAAGGTGCAGCGGGCAGTATTTCAGAAGCAGCATCAGCGAGCTCCTCAACTTTAGCTGGTGAAGCAGATAAACTGATTGCAGGTGCAGCTGCTGTTGAATCAGGAGCCCAGACCGCAAATGCAGGAGCCGCACAGCTGAGCACAGGTGCTGATTCTCTGAACAGTGGAATGGCACAGCTGAAGGAAGCTGGTGAAGGTCAGTTATCTACAGGAGCATCAAATCTGAAAGCAGCCGGAACGCAGGTAAGAGAGAGTCTGACAGCAGTAAGCAGTCTGATTGCAGGACTTGGAGATCTTTCTTCCATGACAGATTCTGTGAATCAGTTAGCGGAAGGTGCTAAACAGATTTCAGAAGGAAATGAGAAGCTTCAGGCTGGCTATAAACAGTTACAGGATACCAAGGCTGCTGAGACACTTACAAGCGGAGCAGATCAGATCCTTAACAGTGAGAAGACTATTACAGATGGAATCAATACCCTTCAGGGCAAGGATAATGCCAACGCAACAGCACTTCTCAGTGGCGCAAGTACATTAAAGAGTGCAAAGGAGAGCCTTGATGCAGGTATCAGTTCAATCAGCAAAGCAACCGGCAAGCTGGTAACTGGTGTTGGTCAGATTGCAGCAAACAGTGTGGCACTGAGAAGCGGAGCTTCTCAGCTGACAGCAAGCAGTGATACCCTGAACAGTGGAGCATCCCAGCTGACAGCAGGAACCAAGAGCCTTGTAAGCGGAGCAGGTACATTAGCAGCAGCCAGTGGACAGGTAAAATCCGGTATTGCACAGCTAAAGAACGGTGCTGCAGATCTGAGAAGCGGAGCTTCCCAGTTAAGAAGCGGTGCAAACAGTGTTAATAATGGAACTCGTGAATTGAAGAGTGGTACATCTTCTTTAGTAAGCGGAACAAAAGATCTGAAAGACGGAACCAAGACTTTGAAAGATGGAGCTAAGGATCTGAATGACGGAGCTAAGACTCTGAAAGACGGAACAAGCAGTCTGAAAGACGGAGCTAAGACCCTGGATGATGGAGCAAAAGACCTGAAGGATGGGGCAAAAGATCTGAAAGACGGAGCTAAGGATCTGAAGGATGGAGCAAAAGATCTGAAGGATGGTGAGAAAGAGTTCTACGATGAGGGTATCAAGAAACTGAAAGATACTATGGAAGATGATTTCCAGAGTGTTCTGGATCGCCTGGAAGCACTCCAGTCTGATGATGCTGCTTATACATCCTTCACAGGAAAAGATGCTTCCATGAGTGGCAACGTGAAGTTCATTATTGAAACAGAAGGCTTCGATGATGGCAGTGAAGACTGATCTTAAGCAGGTCAGATATAAAATTTCTATAAGGAAACAGAGAAGGGCAGGAGAGTATCCTGCTCTTTTCTATTACGGGATAAACCCTGCAGCCGTTACCGTTCACGGAGTAACAGCACCTTTGGGTTGCACCTGCAAAAAGAGTCTGCTATAATGAAAAACAATTAAGGAAATAAAAGAGTTTATATAAAAATGAACAGAAAAAGGTGATAAAGTGGATATTGCGAAAAAGAAAAAAGCAAGTATCCGGTCAGGAAAGAAAAAGGCAGGTCCTGGCTATAAGTCCAAGATCAAAATGAAAAAGGCGAAATCAGATTACTATGATTTTAATCTGGTCGCAGTAATCATATTGATCATGTGCTTTGGTCTGATCATGCTTTACAGTACAAGCTCTTACATGGCTCAGATTAATGAAGGGGACGATATGTTCTATTTCAAAAAACAGGCAATGTACAGTATCGGCTGTCTTGTGCTGGCAATTATAGTGTCCTATTTTGATTATCATATTCTGGCGAAATTTCCGTTTGTGATCTATGTAGTAGCCGCTGTTCTCATGGTGCTGGTAAAGACTCCCCTGGGAGTCACCTCTCATGGAGCGAGAAGATGGCTGAAGCTTGGGGTACAGTTTCAGCCGGCAGAGATTGCAAAGATTGCAGTGATCATCACATTGTCCTATCTGATCGTCAAAAATGGGAAAGAGAGTGGAAACCCTGAAAGCTACTATGGTACTTCTGGGAATGGGCGGCATTCAGGCACTGTTTGCATATGTGTTTACGGATAACCTGAGTACTGCTATGATTATTTTGGGGATTACCGTAGGTCTGGTGTTTATCGCACATCCAAAAACAAAACCATTTGTTATCCTTGCTGTTGTTGCGGCTATTCTGGTGGCAATCCTGGTATACAGTCTTTCCCATATGGATCAGAGCTCTAACTTCCGTTTACGTCGTATTCAGGTATGGCTTCATCCGGAGGATTATGCAAGCGGAGATGGCTATCAGACTCTGCAGGCTTTGTATGCAATTGGTTCAGGAGGTTTCTTTGGCAGAGGTCTTGGAAACAGTATTCAGAAGCTTGGAAGTGTGCCTGAGGCACAGAATGACATGATATTTTCCATTATTTGTGAAGAACTGGGGATTTTTGGCGCGATCATGGTTTTGGCGTTGTTTGGTTATCTGTTGTACAGATTGTTTTTTGTTGCACAGAATGCACCGGATATGTTTGGCTCCCTGCTTGTGAGCGGCGTTTTTGTACATATCGCTTTGCAGGTTATTATGAACGTGGCTGTTGTGCTGAACATCATGCCAAACACAGGTGTCACATTGCCATTTATCAGCTATGGAGGTACCTCCATTTTGTTCCTGATGGCGGAGATGGGACTGGCCTTAAGTGTGGCCAGACAGATTAAATTCCAGGAGCCGGAATTTATCCTATAATTCTCTTGACAAATGAGCCAGCAGATTATATACTTTCCGCAGTGTATGACATACGGCTGATGGAAGCCGGTTTTCGAGATATTTATTAAAGGAGAATGAGCAATGTTAGAAAAGATGAGTGAAATGATCGCAGAGCAGCTTAACTGCGACGCAGAGACAATTACAGCAGATACTTCTTTCAAGGATGACCTGGGAGCAGATTCCCTTGACCTCTTCGAGCTTGTTATGGCTCTGGAAGACGAGTACAACATTGAGATTCCGGCAGAGGAGCTTACAGAGCTGAACACAGTTGGTGATGTGATCGACTATCTGAGAGATAAAGGAATCGATGCTTAATTTTTTTCGCAGATGATGATCTCCCACTACTGTTCACTGGTAACATTCCGCGAGGTGTTTTTGTGAACAAAGTTCACAGAAAACCCGAGAATTAAGTTTGCGCAGCAAACGCTACTTCTTGTGCTTGTCACAAGAAGGTTCGTCTTTCTGTGCATCGCGAAGCGCGTTACTGTGAACGGAGTGAACGTAACGATCTCCCTGAGGCTGGGCTTCAGGGGGATTTTTTCTATGGACATTTTGAATGGATTAGGTATATAATGTGAAAAGGCAATTGCCATCACGGAATGGCAGCAGAAGATAAGAAAGAATAAACAGGGAGAATAGAGAAGACATGACTAAGATCAGAACCAGATTTGCACCAAGCCCTACTGGCAGAATGCATGTTGGAAATTTACGTACTGCGTTATACGCATATCTTATTACAAAGCATGAAGGCGGAGATTTTATTCTCCGTATTGAGGATACAGACCAGGAGCGCTATGTAGAGGGCGCTGTAGATATTATTTATCGTACTATGGAGAAGACTGGTCTTATTCATGACGAAGGTCCGGATAAGGACGGTGGATATGGCCCATATGTACAGAGCGAGCGCCAGGCACAGGGGATTTATATGAAATATGCCAGACAGCTTGTAGACCAGGGCGACGCATACTACTGTTTCTGCCAGAAGGAAGAATTAGAGAGCATGAAGCGCGTGGTAGCAGGCAAGGAGATTTCCATTTATGACAAACGCTGCCTGAAGCTTTCCAAGGAAGAAGTTCAGCGCCGTCTGGATGCCGGAGAGCCACATGTAATCCGTTTTAACATGCCTACAGAGGGAACTACCACTTTCCATGATGTAATTTACGGAGATATTACAGTAAACAATGAGGAGCTTGAGGATCTGATCCTGATCAAATCTGACGGATATCCGACTTATAATTTTGCTAACGTTGTAGACGATCATCTTATGGGAATCACACATGTAGTACGAGGCAATGAATATCTTTCCTCTTCCCCGAAATATAACCGTATCTATGAGGCATTTGGCTGGGATATTCCGGTTTATGTACATTGTCCGCTGATCACGGATGAAACTCACGCCAAATTGTCCAAACGTTCCGGACATTCCTCCTATGAGGATCTTCTGGATCAGGGATTTGTTTCCGAGGCAATTGTAAACTATGTTGCACTTCTGGGATGGAGTCCGGCAGATAATAACGAGATCTTCAGTCTCAAGGAACTGGTTGAAAAATTTGATTATCATCACATTAATAAATCTCCGGCTGTATTTGATATTAACAAGCTTCGCTGGATGAATGGCGAGTATATTAAGAAAATGGATCCGGAAGTATTTTATGAAAGAGCACTTCCATACATGAAGGAAGTTCTGAAGGGAGACTTTAACTTTAAGAAAATTGCAGGAATGGTTCAGACCAGAATCGAAACTTTCCCTGACATTCCGGCATTGATCGATTTCTTCCAGGAAGTTCCGGAGTATGATGCATCTATGTACTGCCATAAGAAAATGAAAACAAACGAAGAGACTTCTCTTACAGTTCTGAAAGAAGTTCTTCCGCTTCTGGAGGCTCAGGAGGATTACACCAATGATCCGCTGTTCGCTTCCTTAAGTGAATTTGTCAAGGAGAAAGGTTACAAGAACGGCTATGTAATGTGGCCTCTTCGTACAGCTGTTTCAGGCAAGCAGATGACACCGGCAGGCGCTACCGAGATCATGGAGATCATTGGCAAGGATGAGACAATCCGCCGTGTGAAAGCTGCAATCGAGAAGCTTGAGAATCTGTAATGAAGAAGCTGTCTCAATTATGAAGAAAAATCCATCTCAATTAAGGGCAATCGCCCACCTGTCAGGACCTATGATGGTTCTGGCAGGCCCCGGTTCGGGGAAAACTTCAGTGATCGTTGAAAGAACTGCATATATGACTGGTGAGGGGGAAATACCGGCGTCCTCTGTTCTTGTTGTAACCTTTTCCCGGGCTGCAGCGAAAGAGATGAGAGAGCGTTTTCTGAAGTTTACCGGACAGACCTCCACGGCTGTTACCTTCGGAACCTTTCACGGTGTTTTTTACGGAATCCTGAAGCAGGCTTATGGACTTGGTGCCGGCAATATTTTGTCAGAAGAAGAAAAATATGCCATTTTAAAAGAAATGACGCTGGAATTTGGTCAGGAACTGGCGCAGGAGGGGGATTTCCAGGAGGATGTGGCAAAGGAAATCAGCGTGGTAAAAGGGGGGAGGATTTCCTTGGATCACTATTATTCTTCCTGCTGCCCGGATGAGATATTCCGCCAGATTTATAATGGGTATCAGAAGGCTTTGCGCCAGAGAAGAAAACTGGATTTCGATGACATGCTTCTTTGCTGCTATGAACTTTTTGTCAAGAGAAAAGATATTCTGGCGGCATGGCAAAACAAATTCCAATACATTATGGTAGATGAATTTCAGGATATCAACCATCTACAGTATGATATTGTTAGGATGCTGGCAAAGCCCAGGGATAACCTGTTCATAGTGGGAGACGATGATCAGTCTATTTATCATTTTCGTGGCGCCAAGCCAGAGATCATGCTGAACTTTACCAAAGATTATCCTAAGGCAGAAACGGTTCTTTTGGACATTAATTATCGCTGTACGAAAAATGTACTTCAGGCAGCCATGAATGTGGTGGGTTGCAACCAGATCCGCTTTAAGAAGAGGCTGTCTACGCCAAATGAGCAGGGAAAACCTGTGAAGTTGATGGAATTTGACAATCCAAGAGAAGAGTATGTGAAGATTGCCGCTTTTTTGAAGAAGCGGCTGGAGGCAGGAGAGAATCTGGAGGATACTGCAGTGCTTTTTCGTACCAATCAGGAGGCAGAGGGGCTTGTTGGAGCCTTGATGGAGTACCAGATTCCTTTTACCATGAAAGAACAGCTGCCCAATCTGTTCCGGCATTGGATCAGCAGAAACCTGATGGCATATCTGAAAATGGCAGCAGGAGACAGGACGAGAAAGCTTTTCCTGGAAATTATGAACCGCCCCAACCGGTATATAGCAAGGGATGCCCTGACACAGACCACAATCTCATTTTCTGCATTGAGAGATTTCTATAAAGATAAAGACTGGATGTGCGACAGGATTACCACACTGGAAACACATCTTCGGATTCTTTCCACTTTGGCACCCTATGCTGCAGTGAATTTTATCCGAAAAGGAATGGGCTATGAGCAATATCTGATTGAATATGCCCAGTACCGTAAAATTCGTCCGGAGGAGCTTCTTGAGGTCCTTGACCGCATACAGGAAAGTGCCAAAGGCATGAAAACCCTGGAAGAGTGGGAAAACTACATAGAGGATTACACAAAGAAGCTGGCTGAACAGGCGAAAAAACAGGAGACGAAAAGGGAAGGGATTGTAATTTCCACCCTTCATGCGGTAAAAGGGCTGGAATACGATAAAGTTTATATTATGAATGTAAACGAAGGGAGCATTCCCTATAAAAAAGCGGTTCTGGCAGAGTCTTTGGAAGAAGAACGCCGGCTTTTTTATGTAGGCATGACCAGGGCAAGGAAAGAACTTATGCTCTGTTATGTGCACCGTCAGTACGATAAAGAGCGTGACCCTTCACGGTTCCTGGAAGAAACCGGGCTGTTCTAATTTCCTCTTGTAAACGTAAACCTGATAAAGTATAATGATGTCTGTTGTGAAATTATAACAAAAAAAGAGGTAACTATTCAGGAGACAGTATTCCGCGAGGTTGTTTTTGTGAACATAGTTCACAGAAAGCCCGGGAATTGCGGCGTGAAATCATGGAAAGCATGATTTTTTGTGTATCGCGAAGCATGCAATTGTAAAGCATGTAATTGTGAAGGTACGGAACAGTTACCAAAAGAGTACTATTGCGGAAGCAGTGCAGATAAATGAAGAAAAAGATGAAATGGAGAAACCGCATTTTCTGGCTCAGGATCCTGATCATGGTTCTGGTCATTGTGGGATCTTATCTGGCATATGCCTTTATATACAGAGGCAGAAATGAGCCGCCCACCAAGAGGAAAACCACCAATCAGGAAGCGGCTTACTATACGCTTCGTGGACAGATCCAGATGCTTTCCCAGAAAGAAGAGCTGATGGCATTTGCCTTTGAAGACAGGAAAAAAGAGCGGGAATATGGAACCTATATTATTCCCGGTCTGAAAGCAACACGAACCCTTCTTACCAGTGAAGGTGATATGCCGGCCATGTGTACCACTATGACACCGCAGGGTTTGGCAGTAACAGAGGATTATGTTTTTGTAAGTGCCTATTGTCATGCGAAAAAGCATAACTCTGTAATCTATATGATTAACAAAGAATCGCACCGTTTTATAAAAGAAATTATTTTGCCCGGACAGCCACATGTTGGCGGTCTGGCGTATGACAGTGAACATCAGATTCTGTGGTATTCTTCAAATACGCAGGAGCTTGCCCAGGCAGTGAGTCTTACCATGGAATCTATTGAAAATTATGACTATGATGCGGGCAGGCATCCTATCGCGACCAACCAGGTAGCCAGCCTTTACGGAATCGTCCGTGATTCCTTTATGACCTTTTATGATGGGTGTCTGTACGTTGGCTGCTTTACAAAATATACAGACAGTGCAATTGCAAGATATGCAGTAGATGATCAGGGAAACCTGATAAATACTATGGATGAAGGTCTGGGAATGAACTTTGGGATGGCAGTTCCCCTTGATTATTCCACCATTTCCGAACAGGCACAGGGAATGACTTTTTATAACGACAAGCTTCTTTTGTCTCATTCCTTTGGAATTCTGCCTTCCAGAGTGGTATTTTATGAGAAATCCGATAAAAGGCTTTATGTAGATGAAAATTCTGCTGTCAGCTATCGGTTTCCGGAACGAATCGAACAGATTTTTGTGGATGGGGATGACTTGTACGTGATGTTTGAATCCGCTGCTTATGCATATAGTTCAGCGTCTGTGAATATTGTGGACAGGGTTTTAAAACTGAGCCTTCCCAGAATGGAAGAATACCAGCAGAGCATACAGAGTAATGTGAGCCAGTATTAGAAGGATTTTTCAAACACGCTCTAGAGCCTGTAAATCTGGTGGATTTATTTAAGAATGAATCCGGGATTGTCCACATATATTAAAATTGAGAGGTGATACAACATAGAAGCAGAGCAGATTCAGAACCTGTTTGCAGGCAATATCCGCAGACTGTTGATGAATGCAAATCTTGATTATGACAAAATATATGAGATACGGTTAAGGGTAGGACGACCGCTGTTCTACACCTATGACGGAGGTGAGGGTTTCCTGACCGACCATGATGGCAAATACGTGGTGACAAGGGAAGACCTGAAGGAAACCATGGAATATATAAGTGGTTATTCCCTTTATTCCTATGAAGATGAAATGCGCCAGGGATTTCTTACTGTTCAGGGCGGTCATCGGGTAGGTGTTACCGGAAAGGTGATTCTTGACGGCAATGAGATCCAGGGAATGAAATATATTTCCTGTATCAATGTACGTCTGGCTCACGAAGTGGTAGGATGCGCAGACCAGGTGATGCCCTATATCCGCAAAAGAGACTGGGTAGCTCATACTTTGATCGTTTCTCCGCCAAGAGGGGGGAAAACAACCCTGCTTCGGGATATTATCCGTCAGCTGAGCAATGGTGAGGAAAAGGAAAAAAATGCCGGGGGTAACGGTTGGCGTTGTAGATGAGAGAAGTGAGCTTGCCGGTTCCTATCAGGGAGTTCCCCAGAATGACCTTGGTATGCGTACGGATGTGCTGGACGGCTGTCCAAAGGCAGAAGGGATGGAAATGCTGATCCGTTCTATGTCTCCGGCAGTTGTGGCCGTAGATGAACTGGGACGGAAAGAAGACTTTAAAGCTGTGGAATCTGTGATTCACAGTGGATGTAAAGTAATCGCCACCGCTCATGGAAATTCCATTGAGGACGTGATCCATCAGCCTTATTTTGAAAGGCTGGTGAGAAGAAGAGTGTTTGAACGGTATATTTTCCTGGACAAGGGAGAACATGCGGGAACCATACTTGGAATTTATGACAGAAACGGGAGGCCTTGTTGAAAACAGCAGGAATCATTCTGATCCTTTTTTCCGGAACAGGTCTTGGGTTGTGTAAAAGCATGGAATTGACAGCCAGACTGAAAATTCTGGAAAAACTGGCTCAGCTTCTTCTGTTACTGAAAGGGGAAATCCGCTGCACAGGGGCGACGTTGGAAGATGCCTTTCTTGATGCTGCAGCAAAAATGCCAGGAGAGTACAGGCTTTTTCTCAAAGAAACTGCAGGATGGCTTCAGCAGCGGCCTGGAATTACCTTTGATGAGATTTTCAGGGAATGCGCGGCAAGACTGCTTCCCCTTTACAAACTTTCAGAGGAAGAGCGGGAAAGCTTTCTTTCTCTGGGTGAAAAACTGGGATATCTGGACAGGGAAATGCAGGTGGCACAGCTGACACTTCTGGAGGAGGAGCTAGGCTACAGGATAAAGACTCTGAAAAGTGCTATGCCAAAGCAGCAGAAAACATATCAGAGCATGGGAATTCTGGGCGGAATTCTGCTGGCAGTCCTGTTGTGGTAGATTTCATAAAATATCTGGGAAAATTGTCTGGGAAACGATTATGTAAAGGCAGATAACGGTAAGAAAGGAGGCCCCCTTGGAAGTCAGTATTATTTTTAAAATAGCTGCTGTGGGGATTCTGGTCTCCGTACTTTCTCAGGTTCTGAAGCACAGCGGCAGAGAGGAACAGGCTTTTTTAGTCAGCCTGGCAGGTCTCCTTGTGGTACTCTTCTGGATCGTACCATATATTTATGAGTTGTTTGACAGCATAAAAAAATTATTTGAATTGTGATCTGATTCACCAATATCCTGTCACCTGTGTTCAGGAGGTGGAAAATGGACATTATAAAGATTTCGTTACTAGGCGTATGCGGTGTTATTCTTGGATTTCTTATGAAAGGAACCAAACCGGAATACGCCTGTTTTATTACAGTTGGAATTGGTCTTGTGATCATGGGACTTGCTGTGGGGAAAATTTATTACCTGTTTGAATCTCTGGGGAAAATCCAGGAGACACTTCCAGTGGATACGGAATATATTTCCACACTGGTAAAAATGATCGGAATTACCTACATCGGCCAGTTTGCCTCCGGAATCTGTAAAGATGCAGGCTACAGCACAACAGCGGCTCAGATCGAGCTGTTCTGTAAATTGTCGGTGATGGTGCTGAGCATGCCGGTGCTTATGGCGCTTCTGAAGACGATTCAGGAGTTCATGGTATGAGGTTCTGGAGAAAAAAACAAAAATGGCAGGTAATTGCTGCATTGTTGTTTGCAGTATGGATTCTGATGGAAACCAGAAAAATAAATGTAAACGCAGAGAACATGGAAGCAGAGAGTTTTACAGGTGAAACAGCAGTCGAAACAGAGAAAGAGACAACGGAGAAAACGGTAACAGCAGGTATTGGCTATCGTGCAGCTTCCGCTGATTCTGAGGGCATTACGGAGCAGCTGGTTTCTGACATGTCTTTCGAACAGGTACAAACTTTAATGGATGAAATGCTGGGAGAGGACAGCTTCTCCATAGGAACAGCATTAAAAAACATGATAAACGGCGAAACAGTATTTTCAAAAGAGGCGGTGCAGCAATTTCTGCGCAGCCTCTTTTTTGAACGGCTGGAAAAAGAACGGGCTAATTTTTTTCGCATTCTTCTCCTGGTGCTGGCAGCTGCTGTTTTTTCAAATTTTGCAGAGGTATTTGAAAACAGCCAGATTGGAGAGGTAAGTTTTTACATGGTATATCTTTTATTATTTACCATTCTGATGAACAGCTATCAGCAGCTTGGAGTTTCTCTTGGAAAACAGCTGGAATGGATGACTCAGTTTATGAAAGGCCTGGCACCTGCTTATTTCGTGGCAGTTTCAGCAGCATCAGGAGCTGTCACGGCTTCTGTATTTTATCAGGGGGTTCTTCTTCTGGTGTGGCTGGTGGAATGGCTTCTTCTCACTTTGATTCTGCCAGGGGCTAATCTGTATGTTCTTCTTTGTATGGTGAACCATCTTTCCAAAGAGGACATGTTAAGCAAGATGGCAGAACTTCTGGAAACTATGATCAACTGGAGCCTGAAAACCATGCTTGGGGCTGTCCTTGGGCTTCAGGCGGTACGAGGGCTGGTTGCGCCTGCCATGGATGCCATCAAACGAACTGCCCTGGGCAGAACTGCCGGAGCGATTCCGGCTGTGGGAAATGCCGTAAATGCGGTAACAGAATTGATTCTGGCAGGGGCACTGCTTGTGAAAAACTGTCTTGGAGCAATGGCGGTGGTGGTTCTGCTTCTTGCAGGAGCCGGACCTGTGATTCATTATGGTCTCCTATCCCTTAGCTTTCGCTTCCTTGGTGCAGTGGCACAGCCTGTATCAGACAAACGAATCGTAGGCTGCCTTGGCACAATGGGAGAAGGCTGTGCCCTGCTTCTGCGGATCATGCTGACTGCGGAAATTCTGTGTGTGCTTACCTTTATAGTTCTCATGGCGTCTGTAGGCGGATAAAAGTAACAGTAAGCGGAAATGAACCATAATAACCTGAGCATATGACTGAGATATGGGACCAAAATGGGATGCGGGAAGTGATATATTATGAAAGAAGCCATCTACAGCTGGATCAAATGCCTTGCCATATTTTATATTCTGTTGACTATGCTCATCCATCTGGTGCCTACCGGGAAATATCAGCGTTATGTGCGTTTTTTTATGGGACTTTTGCTGATGGTTATGCTGATCACTCCCATGCTTTCCATTCTGGAAAAAGCTAAGACACTGCCGGAAAGCTTTTCCAGCCTTTACCAGCAGGAAGAAAAAAAGGCGGCTCACTCTTGATCTGGAAAATCTTCAGAAAAGCCTTCTGGAAAAAAGGTGTGGAGGAGCAGCTTGAGAAAAATATTCCGGAATCTTTGAAAAAGAAAGGCATAGAAGTGACGGCATGCAAAGTACATATAGAAGGGGAGCTGTTAAAAGTCTGCCTGTGGACGAAGGAGGTGCCAGATGGAGAGCTTGAGAGGGGGATAAAAGATGAACTTGCAGCAAACTGGGGAATCAGGGAAGAAAACTGTGAAGTCCTTGCTTGGGAAAATGGGAAGCAGACAATGGGTGATTCTTCTCCTTTTGGGACTTCTGCTTACGGTAATTGCACTTCCGGTATCCGATAAAAAGGATAGCTCCCCGGAAGTAAAAAGCAGTTCCTTTTTTTCAGCTTCTTCTGAGAAAAATACAGATGCAGAACGGACAGTTCTGGAGAAAAAACTGGAAGATCTTTTATCCCAGACAGAAGGAGTGGGAAAAGTGCGGGTGCTCCTTATGACGGGGGAAGAAAAAGACAGCAGCAGTTTCTACGATTCCGGAAATCAGGCGGTGACCGGAGTGCTGATCGCGGCGGAAGGAGCAGATAATTCTGTGGTTTCCAGGAATATTGTAGAAGGAGTTATGGCATTATTTCAGCTGGATGCCCATAAAATTAAAGTAATGAAAATGAAATGAGGAGAGGTAAAGTGAAAAAGATTCTGAAAAAGAACCAGGTAATCATTACTTCACTGGCGGTTCTGATCGCAGTTGCAGGATACCTGAATTTTGCAGATGTAGATCTTGGCCTGAAAAATAAGGAGGCAAGCGCGGACAGCAGCAGTATTCTGGAGGATGTAGACTATGATCTGACCGATGAAACAGCCCTTCTGGATGAGAACGGGGCGGATAGCAGCCTTACGGATGTGCAGGATCAGACCACCAGCACGCCGGGGGAAGCTGTACTTACTGCGGCTTCTGATTTTGCGGCCCAGGCCAAACTTTCCAGAGAACAGATCCGTTCCCAGAATAAAGCAGACCTGCAGGCTATTATTAACAACCAGGATCTGGGAGATGACCAGAAGCAGGAGGCTGTGAGCACAATGGTTTCCATGGCGGATCTGACGGAAAAAGAGTCGGCAGCAGAACTTCTTCTGGAAGCCAAAGGCTTCGAAAATGTGATCGTAAACCTTACCGGAGAAACGGCAGATGTGGTGGTTACGGAAGTAGATCTGACAGATGCAAAACGGGCTCAGATTGAAGACATTGTGAAAAGAAAACGGGAATTGCGCCGGAAAATATTGTGATCACGCCGTTAAATGAAAGCGAGGAAGAACTGGTAAATAAAGATGAATCACTGGAGACTTCCGTGGATATTGATGATGATACTACAGTAAATCCGTGATAATACTACAGTAAATCCATGATATACCCCCTTGACAGTGCAGCAGTCCTTATACTAGAATAGGAATGCTGCAAAAATGTAAGAATACACGCTCTAGAGCGTGTTTGAAATAGAGAATTCAAATAGGAGGCTAAACGTGTCGAAGTATACGAAAGAAATAGAAAAAAGAAGAACCTTTGCCATCATTTCCCACCCGGATGCAGGTAAGACTACTCTGACTGAGAAATTCCTGCTGTATGGCGGAGCCATTAATCTGGCCGGTAGTGTTAAAGGAAAGGCAACGGCCCGCCATGCAGTATCAGACTGGATGGAAATTGAAAAGGAGAGAGGTATTTCCGTTACTTCTTCCGTATTGCAGTTCCATTATGACGGTTACTGCATCAACATTCTGGATACTCCTGGACATCAGGATTTCTCAGAGGATACTTATCGTACCCTGATGGCTGCAGATTCTGCAGTTATGGTAATCGATGGGTCCAAGGGTGTTGAGGCACAGACCAGAAAGCTGTTCAAGGTCTGCGTTATGAGACACATTCCTATTTTTACTTTTATCAATAAAATGGACCGTGATGCCAACGATACCTTTGATCTTCTTGACGAGATCGAAAAAGAGCTTGGAATCGCAACCTGCCCTATTAACTGGCCAATCGGTTCCGGTAAGAAATTCCGCGGTGTTTACGACCGCAACACGAATAAGATCCTTACTTTCACAGATACCCAGAAAGGTACCAAGGAGGGAACTATTGAGGAAATCGATCTGGATTCTCCTCATGCACTTGAGGTTATGGATCCGGAGCAGAAAGAACAGCTTCTGGAGGAAATCGAGCTTCTGGATGGCGCAAGTGCCGAGTTCGATCAGGAGATGGTAAGTAAGGGAGAACTGACTCCTGTGTTCTTTGGATCCGCTCTTACCAATTTTGGTGTTGAGACTTTCCTGGAGCATTTCCTGAAGATGACTACGTCACCTCTTCCAAGAATGGCAGACTCAGGTCTTGTTGATCCTATGAGCGATGATTTTTCTGCTTTTGTATTTAAGATTCAGGCAAATATGAATAAGGCTCACCGTGACAGAATTGCATTTATGCGTATCTGCTCCGGCAAATTCGATGCCTCCCAGGAGGTTTATCATGTACAGGGGGATAAGAAGATGAGACTTCTTCAGCCCCAGCAGATGATGGCTGAGTCACGCCATGTAGTTGAGGAGGCTTATGCAGGAGATATTATCGGTGTATTTGATCCCGGTATTTTCTCTATTGGAGATACGATCTGTACGCCTGGAAAAAAATTTGCATTTGAGGGCATTCCTACATTTGCACCGGAGCACTTTGCAAGGGTAAGACTTCTGGATACCATGAAGAGAAAGCAGTTTGTAAAGGGAATCAACCAGATCGCACAGGAAGGTGCCATCCAGATTTTCCAGGAGCTTTACGGAAATATGGAAGAGATCATTGTGGGCGTTGTTGGTGTGCTCCAGTTTGATGTTTTGAAATATCGTCTGGAGAACGAGTATAATGTGGAAATTCGTCTGGAAAATCTGCCATATGAGCACATCAGATGGATTGCGAACAAGGATGAGATTCAGGTGGACAAGATCGTCGGAACTTCTGACATGAAGAAGGTTACAGATCTGAAAGGCAATCCGTTGCTTCTGTTTATCAATGCATGGAGTGTGGGCATGACAGAAGACAGAAATCCGGATTTAATATTAACAGAATTCAGTAAATAACTCTTTTCATTTTTGACGCATTTTGCTATAATTAAAGAAAGTCTCGGATAGAAATAGAACTGCGCAGATGCGTGGGATAGTCCGTTTCGTGTAAATACGCCGTAAGGCAGATTTGACGCTGGCCTCGGGGAAAGATGCGAATTTTCCGGCAGCCGGCAGATTAAACCTAGGAGGTTTGTAAGCATGGCAGAGAAGAGAACAACATATAAAATACAGGATATTGAGGGAATCGGTGAGGTTCAGATCGCAGATGAGGTCGTTACTATTATCGCCGGACTTGCCGCTACAGAAGTAGACGGAGTTGCCTCCATGGCAGGTAATATTACCAATGAGCTGGTAAGCAAGCTTGGAATGAAGAATCTCTCCAAGGGAGTTAAGGTTGAAATTGTTGACAGTGTGGTAAGCGTTGACCTTACCCTGAATATTGAATATGGCATGAATATCCTTGAGACCAGCAAGAAGGTTCAGGAGAAAGTAAAAGCAGCCATTGAGAACATGACAGGACTTGAGGTTGCAGATGTCAATATTCATATTGCAAGCGTAGATATGGAGAATGAAAAAAGCAAGTAAACGAAAAAAGGAAAGTAAACCTTTCCTTTTTTTTCTATGAATGTCTGCGTGAGCTGGCATTTCTTTGCAGGGATTTTCGGGAGTTACAGATAGTAGGAGGAAACATGAGAAGAAGGGAACAGAGAGAACATATTTTTAAGCTGCTTTTTATCAGCGAGTTTAATACACAGAAAGAAATGGAAGAGCAGCTGGCTTTATATTTAGCTGATATTGAGAATCTGGAAGAGAGCGACCGGGACTATATCAGCCGCAAATATATGAACATTATGAACCACACAGATGAGCTTGATGAGAAGCTGAACAGCATCAGTATGGGATGGAAGACAAGCCGTATGAACCGTGTTGATCTGACAGTTCTTCGTCTGGCTGTGTATGAGCTTGAATATGAGAAAGAGGAAGTGCCGGTAGGAGTTGCCATCAATGAGGCTGTAGAACTGGCGAAATGCTTCGGTTCTGAAGAGTCCGGTGCATTCGTAAACGGAATCCTTGGAAAGATTGCCAACCCGGATAAGAAGGTTGCTGCAAGAAAGGCATCTTCTAAGAAAGAAGAACAGACCTCTGCAAGACCGAAATCCGGTTTCAAGGTAAAGGATCCTTCCAAAAAGGTGGTAGTTGTCAACCGCAATGTAAGCTCCAGGGCACCGGAAAATAAAAATGAATAATGTCTATTCTGTTGGTCAGGTAAACCGCTATGTGAAGAACATGTTTACCCAGGACTATTTTTTACAGAATATTTATGTAAAGGGAGAGGTATCCAACTGTAAATACCACTCCACAGGACACATCTATTTTACCTTGAAGGACGAAGGCGGCACACTGAAATGCGTTATGTTCGCAGGTTCCAGAAGAGGTCTTGCTTTCCGCATGAAAGACGGAGACAAGGTGATAGCCGGGGGCAGAGTAGATGTTTATGAAAGAGATGGCGCATATCAGTTCTATGCGAAGGAGATTACTTTAGAGGGAGCTGGTGCGCTTTATGAAAGATACCTGGCGTTGAAGCAGGAGCTGGAGGATATGGGAATGTTTGCACAGGAGTACAAGCAGCCCATACCGGAATTTGCCCACAGAGTGGGAATTGTCACATCTCCTACAGGTGCTGCGATTCGGGATATTATCAACGTTTCCACCCGAAGAAATCCTTTTATCCAGAGTATTCTTTACCCGGCACTTGTGCAGGGAGAGGGAGCAGCGGCCAGTATTGTACGTGGTATCCGCATGCTGGACGAGGCAGGCGTGGATGTGATCATTGTAGGCCGGGGCGGTGGTTCTATCGAGGAACTATGGGCTTTTAACGAAGAAGAGGTGGCAAGGGCGATTTTTGAGTGCCATACACCTGTAATTTCTGCAGTGGGACATGAGACTGACTTTACCATCGCGGATTTTGTGGCGGATCTTCGTGCCCCTACACCTTTCAGCAGCGGCAGAACTCGCCTATTTTGACTGCCGGACTCTTTTTGAATTCCATGCAAGGGTATCAGGAACGGCTGGAACGGGCAGTGTGGAATAAAATTGACGTAAACAGGGAAAAACTGGAAAGAATATGGAACACGGTCTTCAGTATCTGAATCCAGAGAGCCGTCTGCGTGACCGTCAGCAGTATGCGGCAGATGTGCAGGAACGAATCCAGTCTGCCATGGAACAAAAGATAAAGATAAAGACACAGACTGTCCCTCTATCTGGAAAGGTTTCACGGTCTTTCTCCTCTTCGGAAGCTGAATCAGGGTTACTCCTACGTTTCTGATAAGGAAGGAAAGACATTGACAAGCGTTTCACAGGTAAAACAAGGGGATGGTCTGCTGATTTATGTTACAGATGGTACAATAGAGGCGTCTGTACAGAATACAAAAGCCAGCAGTTACGGAGCAGATACAGACAGTGAAAAATAAAGTCAGCATGCAGATCGTGCATAGCTAGTAAAAGACTTCTGTGCACAATGTGTGCAGCAATAAAGACGGAGGTGCGGAAGGATGGCTGATGAGAAAAAAGAAGAGAAAACTCTGGAGGAGGCTTTTTCAGAGCTGGATGTTCTGGCGGGAAGGCTGGAAGACCGTGAGACCTCCCTGGAAGATTCATTTCGCCTTTATAAACAGGGAATGGAGCTTCTGAAATATTGTAATGATAAGCTTGATACTGTTGAGAAAAAAATGCTGCAGATGAATGAGGATGGTAGCCTTGGTGAATTTTCAAGATGAATTAAAAAAAAGAACAGAAGAAATTAATAAAGTGATCCAGTCTTATCTTCCGGAAGAGGAAGGTTTTGCGAAGACTATGGCACAGGCAATGAATTACAGTATTCTGGCAGGAGGAAAGCGCCTTCGCCCTATGCTGATCCTGGAAACCTTAAGGCTGTTTGGAGGAGAAGAGAAGCTGGCATATCCTTTTATGGCAGCAATGGAGATGATTCATACCCATTCACTGGTCCATGATGATCTTCCGGCTCTTGATAATGACGATTACCGGAGAGGACGTCTTACTACTCATAAAGTTTATGGGGAAGCTATGGGGGTTCTTAGCGGTGTGGCACTTCTCAATTATGCTTATGAAGTGATGCTTACAGCTTTTGACACGGCAGATACACCAGATTGTCAGGCACATGTGATTCAGGCACTGAAGGTAATGTCCCATAAGACCGGACTTTACGGAATGCTTGGCGGACAGAGTGTGGATGTGGAAAATGACGGCAAGCCTATGAGCCGTGAGATGATTGATTATATTTATGAGAATAAGACTTCTGCACTTATTGAAGCCTCTGTGATGACAGGCGCAATTCTTGGAGGTGCCACGGAAGAAGAGACTGCTATAGTAGAAAAAGCAGCAAAAAATATCGGCCTTGCGTTCCAGATCCAGGATGATATCCTGGATGTGACCAGCACCGAGGAAGAGCTGGGTAAGCCAATTCACAGTGATGAGAAGAACCATAAGACTACTTATGTGACACTTATGGGAATTGAGAAAGCATCACAGCAGGTGAAGAAGCTGTCAGATGAGGCAGTTACTTTGTTTGAAGGACTGAATAAGAAAAATGAATTACCTGTTTACTCTGGTGAACGAGCTGGTGGGACGCAGGAAGTGAAAGAAGGATACAAATGATTCTGGATAAAATAAAAAAGCCCAACGATATTCACAAAATTCCTCTGGCTGAATTTCCGCAGCTGGCAGAAGAAATACGAAGCTTTTTGATTGAATCCGTCAGCAGGACAGGAGGACATCTGGCATCCAATCTTGGAGTGGTAGAACTTACACTGGCACTGCATAATGTACTGGATTTTCCAGATGACAAGCTGATTTGGGATGTAGGCCATCAGGCATACACTCATAAGATCCTCACCGGACGAAAAGGTGAATTTGAGACCCTGCGCAAGGAAGGCGGACTGAGTGGTTTTCCCAAAAGAGGGGAGAGCAATTGCGACTCTTTTGACGCGGGACATAGCTCAGATTCTATTTCTGCAGGCCTTGGTTATGTGCATGCAAGGGATCTTCTTGGAGAGAATTATCATGTGGTTTCTGTGATCGGCGATGGTGCGCTTACAGGCGGTATGGCTTATGAGGCGCTGAATAATGCAGCCGAATTGGATACCAATTTTATAATTGTTTTAAATGACAATAATATGTCAATCTCTCCAAATGTAGGAGGAATGTCAAATTATCTCAGTGCGATCCGTACTGCAGAAGCATACACCGGAATGAAAATGAGCTTGAATAAGGCGGTAAAAAAGATTCCCCGTGTGGGAACCGCTATGGTGGATGCTGTGAGAAGGACGAAAAGCAGCATTAAGCAGCTTTTTATTCCGGGAATGCTCTTTGAAAATATGGGCCTGACCTATCTTGGACCGGTGGACGGGCATAATATGCGCCAGATGATGCGTCTTTTTAATGAGGCAAAGCGTGTGAAGGGACCGGTTGTGGTTCATGTTCTTACAGAAAAGGGACGTGGCTATGAACCTGCAAGACAGAATCCGGATATGTTTCATGGAATCGGACCGTTTGACATCAAGACTGGAAAGCCAACCCAGAAGAAGGTCTGTCCGGGCTATACGGATGTGTTTGCAGATGCTTTTGTGCCAGGTGGCAGCAGAAGAAGAGAAGCTGGTTGCCATTACAGCTGCCATGCCTGATGGTACCGGGCTGAAAAAGTTTTCCCAGAGATTTCCAGACCGGTTCTTTGATGTGGGAATTGCAGAAGAGCATGCAGTTTCCTTTGCAGCCGGACTGGCACTTGGCGGAGTAGTCCCGGTGGTTGCCATTTATTCCTCCTTTTTGCAAAGAGCTGTGGATCAGATGCTTCACGATGTGTGCATGCAGAAGCTTCATGTGATCTTTGCAGTGGACAGGGCAGGTCTTGTTGGAGCAGATGGTGAGACACATCAGGGCAATTTTGACATTTCCTATCTCAGCATGATGCCTGGAATGACAGTGATGGCACCGAAGAATGACTGGGAGTTAAAGGAAATGCTTCGCTTTGCTGTGAAAGCGGATGGCCCGGTAGCAATCCGTTACCCAAGAGGTAATGCATATCAGGGGCTGCAGGAATATCAGACAGCTGTGGAGATGGGGAAAAGTGAAGTCCTTCACAGCGGTTGTAAGGTAGCAGTTCTGGCACTTGGAAGCATGGTGGAGATCTGTGCAGAGGTCTGCAGTGAATTACAGAAGGAAGGAATTGATTCTACCTTTGTAAATGTCAGATTTGTAAAGCCATTAGATACAGCTTTGCTGGATCAGCTGGCGCGGAATCACAGCCTGGTGGTAACAGTAGAAGAAAATGTGCAAAATGGTGGCTTTGGACAGCAGGTATGCAGTTATATGGAAGAACATCATCCTGGTATCCAGGTGCTGCCAGTGGCTATTCCGGATCGTTTTGTGCCTCATGGAGGTGTGGACAGTCTTAGGGTACAGCTGGGGCTTAGCGCCAATGCCATTGCAGAGAAGATAAAGAAAATTTCAGGTAACTATTCAGAAGGAATAAGAGAATGAAGAAACGATTGGATATGATGCTGGTGGAGCGCGCTCTTGCACCTTCCAGAGAAAAAGCAAAAGCATATATCATGGCCGGACAGGTTTATGTAGATGGTCAGAAGGAAGATAAAGCAGGCTCCATGTTTACTGAAACGGTGAAAGTGGAAGTCAGAGGAAACACCCTTCCATATGTAAGCCGTGGCGGCCTGAAGCTTGAAAAAGCAATGAATGAATTTGATGTAAGTCTTGAGGGGAAGGTGTGCATGGATGTAGGCGCCTCTACAGGCGGTTTTACAGACTGTATGCTTCAGAATGGCGGTGTGAAGGTATATTCTATTGATGTAGGATATGGCCAGCTGGACTGGAAGCTTCGCAACGACCCAAGAGTTGTGTGCATGGAGAAAACCAACATTCGCTATGTGGTACCGGAGGATATCCAGGAGAAACCTGCATTTTCCTCTATTGACGTTTCCTTTATTTCCCTGACCAAGATACTGGGACCTGTGCGAAATCTTCTTACAGAGGATGGCGAAATCGTCTGCCTGATAAAACCCCAGTTTGAGGCTGGCAGGGAAAAGGTGGGAAAGAAAGGGGTTGTCCGTGATCCTGCTGTACACGAGGAAGTGATAGAGAAGGTGAGGGATTTCGCCATGAGTATTTCCCTCGAGCCATGCCATCTTTCTTTTTCTCCGATCAAAGGACCAGAGGGAAATATTGAATATCTTCTGCATCTGAAGAAAAGACCGGAGGGAACGGAGGTTCCGGACAGTCTTACTGTGAAAGTGGAAGATGTGGTTGCACAGGCACACGGAGCATTGGATAAACCGGCAGAAAAATAGTATGCAGTTGAATGCTGTTGCTTACAGGGGCAGTAAACAGATACAGGACTTTGGTATGAATAAGTTTTATATTATAACCAACAATGAAAAAGATAAAAATCTGGAATTTACAGACCGGGTAGTGGATTATCTTGGAAAAAGAGGCGGACACTGTGAAGTTCAGCTTGCAGGAAGACAGACTGCAGGTCCGTTCCACTATACGGATCCAAGAAAGATTCCGGAAGAAACACAGTGCATTATCGTACTTGGCGGTGATGGAACCCTTCTTCAGGCTGCCAGAGACATTCAGGCGGCTCACGATAAGAAGCGCAGTCAGATTCCCCTTCTGGGAGTCAATCTTGGAAATCTGGGCTTTCTGGCTGAGGTGGACAGGCAGTCTGTATACCAGGCTCTTGACAAGCTTACGGAGGATGTCTACGAGGTGGAAGAGAGAATGATGCTCTCCGGGACTGTTTACCGGGGAGACAGGGTCATTGGCAAGGATATTGCCTTAAACGACATTGTAATTGCAAGGGAAGGTCCCCTTCGTGTTGTAAGATTTAAAAATTTTGTCAATGACGAATATCTGAACTCTTATAACGCTGATGGAATTATTATTTCCACACCTACAGGTTCGACAGGATACAGCCTTTCTGTTGGCGGTCCTATTGTTTCACCAAGTGGAGAGATGACGATTATGACACCGATCGCGCCACACACTCTGAACAGCCGAAGCATTGTTTTCCCGGCGGAGGATGTGATCACGGTGGAAATGGGAGAGGGACGTCACCAGGATTGTGAAAAAGGACTGGCTTCTTTTGATGGGGATTCTGAGATTCCGATGATCACAGGAGATAAGATTGTGATCCGGAAGGCAGAGGTGAAAACCAGGATTTTGAAGCTGAATCATCTTAGTTTTGTTGAAGTGTTGAGACAAAAAATGAGGGATAGCTGATTTTTTTAATGCGTTAGAATACAAATATTATTATAAGTATTAATTATAGTATGGGAATTTTATTGATAATATCATTTTCAGAATGCGTTGCAAAGGTTCCTTCAGGGCTTGTTTGAAAAAGGGGTATTGTAAGTGACAGCCTTTTTTAACAGACTTCAGGGCAGAAAATCTTTGCAGGGGAGGTTAAGAAGTGAAATTAGCAAGACATGAGAAAATTATCGAACTGATAAAAGAATATGACATAGATACACAGGAAGAGCTTGCAGCCAGATTGAATGAAGCCGGTTTTAAGGTGACACAGGCTACGGTTTCACGAGATATCCGTGCACTGAAAATGACCAAGGTTGCAGGAAAAGACGGGAAATCCCGCTATGCCATCCTGCAGGATACACAGCCAGGGCTTGGGGACCAGTATACAAGAGTGTTAAATGATGCGGTTGTGTCCATTGAGGTTGGACAGAATCTGGTAGTGATCAAAACAGTTACCGGAATGGCAATGGGAGTTGCCACCGCCCTGGATGCCTTGAAATGGCCGGAAATCCTGGGCTGCATTGCTGGAGATGACACTATTATGTGTGCCTGCAAAAGCTCTGAGCTGGCGGAGGGTGTCATGGAGAAGCTGGGTAGTATTTTGAACAGAAGATAAAAATGGAAACAGTTTGCATGACCGGAAGTTTCAATCGGGTTTCAGAGCTGACTGAGAACATAAAGTGGATCGGGCAGGGAGTTCCTGCTCGATTGTTGCTATCTGAAGGGCATGTGTGGCTTTGAAGCATAGCGTTGCCTGACATTACATATGGCATTTAGACCTGTTTATAAGGGTATGAGAAAAGAGTAAGGAGTTACTGTCCATTTGAATATACAGTAACGTAAGGAGGTCAACCTTGTTAGTACATTTACACGTAAAAAACCTTGCACTCATAGATGAAATTGAAGTGGAATTCGGACCAGGGCTGAATATCCTCACCGGTGAGACTGGTGCCGGTAAGTCCATTCTTCTCGGTTCCATGCAGCTGATCCTGGGAGGAAAGACATCCAGAAGCATGATCAGGGAAAATGCGCCCTATGCACTGGTAGAGCTTTTATTTCAGGTTGAAAATACGAAAGCAAAAGAAGCACTTGCCGCACTTGATATTTATCCGGAGGACGGACAGATCCTCATGTCAAGAAAAATTCATGGACGGCAGGAGCATTAATAAGATAAATGGGGAGACAAGCACTGTCAGCCAGATGAAGGCCGCTGCAGCCTGTCTTCTTGACATTCACGGGCAGCATGAGCACCAGTCCCTTCTCTATGAGGAGAAACAGCTGGAAATCCTGGACGCTTATGGCCGTGAGAAAATCTTTCCGGAAAAAGAGAAGGTGAAAGCTGCCTATCAGGAATATAAGAAATGTCAGGCAGAACTGAAATCCCTTGATATGGACGAAGAGCAGAAGAATCGGGAAATGGCTTTTCTGGAATTTGAGATCAATGAGATTGAGAAAGCATCTCTGGTTCCCAGGAGAAGACGAAGAATTTGGAAAAGCAGTATCGAAAGCTCTCCAATGGACGCAGAATTATCGATTCCCTGCAAAGCGCCCATGCCCTTACTGGATATGACGGACAGGGAGCTGGGGAAGCAGTGGGAGAGGCTCTTCGGGAGCTTTCCAGAGTGACAGAGTACGATGATCAGCTGGAATCCCTTTCACAGACCTTGAGCGAGGTGGACGGACTTCTCAATGATTTTAACAGGGAGCTGTCCTCCTATATGGATGACATGACTTTTGATGAGTCCGTATTTTATGAGACAGAGCACCGCCTGGATCTGCTCAATGGTCTGAAAGCCAAATACGGTCAGCGTATCGAAGAAATTCAGGAATACCAGAAAAAACAGCAGGAAAAGCTGAACAAACTTCAGAAGTATGAAGAAATTTTTGAGGCTGCCAGGGAAGAACTGAAAAAGGCAGAGAAAAAGCTGGAAACAGCCTGCAGCCGTCTTTCGGAGGTTCGTAAAGAATACAGCCATCAGCTGGAGGAAAAGGTAATTCAGGGATTAAAAGACTTAAATTTTCTGGATGTACAGTTTGCCATCACGTTTTCCAGAAGAAGCAGTTTTACAGAGAATGGTTATGATGAAATTCAGTATGAAATTTCCACAAATCCGGGAGAAAGTCTGAAGCCCCTTGGTAAAATCGTATCCGGCGGTGAGCTTTCCAGAATTATGCTTGCCTTGAAGGCAATCCTGGCAGATCGTGACCAGATCGAAACACTGATTTTCGATGAAATAGATACGGGAATCAGCGGACGCACTGCTCAGAAGGTTTCTGAGAAAATGGCAGTGATCGGGCATCATCATCAGGTGCTCTGCATTACCCATCTTCCCCAGATCGCAGCCATGGCAGATTCTCATTTTGAGATCGAGAAGCAGGTTGAAGGCACCAAGACCACCACTCAGATCCATCCCCTTGATGAAGAAGCCTCCATCCGCGAACTGGCCCGTCTTCTTGGGGGTGCCCAGATCACTGGCGCTGTGCTGGAAAATGCAAGGGAGATGAAAAAACTGGCCAGGGAGTGCAAGGCATAATTCCTTTTTGTAGATTGAGAAAATGAGTTTTCAAACATGTAAGTTGAAATCCTCTGTGAGACAGGCTCCTGTCTGACAGGGGATTTCTGAGTATATCAGAAGCTTTTTCAGGCAGGCTCCGGAGCGAGTCTGAAAAATCATTCCCGCAATCTGCACGCCCCACTTTGCGGTATATTTTGCCCGAATTCAGTTGCCGTAGCCCGCTACGGCGCCCTCATCCGGGCAAAATCTCCCACAAATTGTGACGCACATCTTGCAGAAAGCCTTTTTCAGACACGCTCCAGCATGTTTTCAATAAAAATTCCATACCCACTTGCCGCATCCTGGACAAAAACGTGGGTTACCGCACCGATTACTTTTCCATTTTGCAGGATGGGACTGCCTGACATGCCCTGGACAATGCCGCCGGTGGTGTTAAGAAGCCGCTGATCGGTGATATGGATGACGAAACTTTTGTTAGTGTCCTCGTGGTTCATGTCGATTCTGGTGATTTCTGCATCGTATTCTTTTACTCCATTACCTACATCACACAGAATGGAAGCCGGACCGGTCTGTACTTCCTGTTTGTAGCCGATTTTCATCTGGCGGAGGGAAATTGGCAGAGAATCATTTCCGGAAAAACTGTCTGCAAAATCCCAGAAAGAAGTTTTGGACTGGTTAAAGCTTTCAGAAGCATTGACCGTATCATCTGAAGCAGAAGCTGCGGCCTGGAGCTCTGTAATATTATTGCCAGAACTGCTGGTGAAACTGCCGTAAATTCCATTTGAACTATTTACACGAATCTGTCCGATCACATTGTCATTTCTGTAACGGATCAGCCCGGAAAGTTCTCCGGGACTTCCTTTTTCCCCTTTTTGCACTTCCCGAGAACTGGGCA
>ENA-OQDT01000308-OQDT01000308.1-human-gut-metagenome-genome-assembly--contig:-NODE-308-length-32623-cov-3.313392_pt1 | contig 32623 bp, 27 predicted proteins | sample MGYA00242786_ERZ504617 | MGnify/ENA primary metagenome ERZ504617 (study PRJEB26092, sample SAMD00036337) | human gut metagenome | host: Homo sapiens | study: EMG produced TPA metagenomics assembly of...
GTTATAAAAATATGTATTCAGGAGGCATCAGAGGTGGCAAAATATCTTGTAATAGTGGAATCACCGGCAAAAGTCAAGACGGATGAAAAGTATCTCGGGGCAAATTACGAAGTTGCAGCATCTATGGGCCATGTGCGCGATCTGCCGAAAAGCCGGCTTGGAATTGATGTAGAACATGACTTTGAACTTACCTCTGCATGATCCATGATAATAGAATCACACTGAACATGTGCATGGCAACGGTTCTTTCCGACAGCCCTCGGATGGAAGACCTGTCTGGATTCGCCTTTTGCGACCGAACGGGATACGATCTGCGCAGAGCTGCCTTCTCCGAGCAGTTCCACCATCATATTTGAAGTAGCTTCCTGTTTTCCATGTGTCATCAGTTTTTCAATGACATAAAGCTTGGAACCGGCTTCCAGATGTACATTATTTTCACGAACCGTAGAATCGACTCCTTTGATCTGAGCAGTATCCAGCGTAAATACAGAATTTTCACCAAGATAAACTTCGGTAACGGGATTGAGTACACGGGCTCCGGTGCCTTCACCCTCTCCGTAATGCTTTTCTACATAGCGTACATTTGCATTTTTTTCCACATGGAAAGTATGAATACCATCATGGCGGCTTTCGTTACATCCGCTGTTGTGGATACCACATCCGGCAACGATAGTTACATTTGCACCTTCTGCTACATAAAAATCATTGTAAACAACGTCCGTCATTCCGCTTGCGTCAACAACAACCGGAATATGAACTTCTTCGCCGTCTGTTTTTCCATCGATGAAAATATCGATTCCCGGCTTGTCCTGTTTTTCTTGATTTTAATATGCTCACTGTCACCGTGGCAGAGCGCGATCCCATTATGTCGTAAATTGAATGCACCGGACTGTGTAAAACCGGTATCATCGATCTGAGCTAATACTTTTTCTGTAATTTTATCCAATAAAGTCATTGTATCTTCCTCCCCTGTTATCTACATTTCAGACAGCTGTAAGAATCTGCTGTCTTCCCTAATAATTGTGGAAGGATATCCGCGGTCTGTCCGATCGAAGCAATCTTTCCGCCTTCGATTACCATGATCCGGTCAGCCATTTGGATGATTCTTTCCTGATGGGAAATAAGAATAAGACTCTGCTTTTTCTCTTTGTGCATTTTTTCAAACTGTTCGATCAACATAGAAAAACTCCAGAGATCGATTCCGGCCTCCGGTTCATCGAAAATACAGAGTTTGTGCGGCTTTGCGAGAACGGTTGCAATTTCCAGCCGCTTCATTTCACCGCCGGATAAGGTTCCGTCTACTTCACGTTCAATGTATTCGTTGGCACAAAGTCCAACGGTACTTAAAAGTCTGCAACAGACATCTCTTGTCAGATCTTCTCCAGCCGCAAGTGATAAAAGCTTGCTTACCGTCATTCCTTTGAAGCGTGGTGGCTGCTGGAATGCGTAACCGATTCCGGCTTCTGCCCTGTGGTTGATATCATAATCACTGATATCGGTTCCGTCTAAGATGATCTGTCCGGCACTTGCCTGGTCAATCCCCATCAGCACTTTTGCAAGTGTGGATTTGCCACCTCCGTTCGGACCGGTGATCACCAGCATTTCCCCGTCTTCTACGTTAAAACTGATATTTTCTACGATACTTCGTTCTATTCCGTTTTCATTCACCTGGAATGTAAGATTTTTTACCTCCAGCATGAGTTCATCCCCTTTCTGTGTAAGAAACTTATATAAAGTTTGTCTGGCCAAAATACCTTTTGACCCCAACATCTTGTATGATGTAAGTATCAAAAGAATAAATTGCGTGGAAATGGAGCAATCCGATTACATCATTGGATACAGAAGCTTTATATATTCATGCTTATTATAAAACATATCGGAAAAGTTGTCATCTTTTATTATTGAGAAGATAGTTTGTGTGCAGAAGATATGATTTCAACATACCTACAAAGCGAAATTCGCAGAATTTTCAGAAATAATTCAGAAAGACCACAGGAATTTGCTCTAGGTATCTGCATAAATTTATGTTATACTAATGGAATAGTAAGAAAGAAGAGGGTGATAATATGTCAGGATTTAAAGATGTCGTAGGACATAGCGAGATCATTCAGTATATACAGAACGCAGTTACAGAAGATAAAGTATCACATGCTTATATTCTGAACGGCGAGAAGGGATCTGGAAAGAAGATGCTTGCAGGTCTTTTTGCACAGACTCTGCAGTGCGAAAAGGGCGGAGCAGAACCGTGCTATGAGTGCCATTCGTGCAAGCAGGCAGTCAGCGGCAATCATCCGGATATTATCTGGGTAACGCATGAAAAGCCGAACAGCATCAGTGTAGATGATATCCGGGTTCAGATCAATGGGGATATTCAGGTGAAGCCTTATAATGGGAAAATACAAGATCTACATTGTGCCGGATGCAGATATGATGACTGTACAGGCACAGAATGCTCTGCTGAAGACAATCGAAGAGCCACCTGCTTATGCGGTAATTCTGCTTCTTACAGAGAATGCGAACAGTCTGCTCCCAACGATCTGCTCAAGATGCGTTATGCTGAAGCTCCGCAACATTAAGGATCAGCTTGTGAAAAGGTATCTGATGGAGCGGCTTCAGGTTCCTGATTACAAGGCAGAGGCTGATGGTGTACTGCATTTGCACAGGGCAATATTGGAAAAGCTGCTATGCTGGCAGGCTCTGAGCATTTTAATGAAATTAAAGATGAGGCAGTTCGTCTGCTGAAGAATATCGATACCATGGAACTCGGTGATCTGGTGGAAGCTGTGAAACGAATTTCCGCTTACAAGATTGAGATCACAGATTATCTGGACATCCTTATGATCTGGTATCGTGATGTTCTGATCTATAAAGCAACAATGAATATCGACAGACTGATTTTCGGTGAAGAGATCGACAGTATCAGGGAGCGTGCGAAAAAGAGCTCTTATGAAGGAATTGAGACAATTCTGGAAGCACTTGAGAAAGCAAAGGCGAGACTGCGCGCCAATGTCAACTTTGATCTTGTCATGGAACTTCTTCTGTTGACAATAAAGGAGAACTAGGGAATGACAAAAGTAATTGGAGTCCGTTTTCGGACTGCAGGAAAGATCTATTTTTTCTCACCGGGCAAATTTGAGGTGAAGCGTGGTGATCAGGTAATTGTAGAGACCGCGAGAGGAGTAGAATTCGGTAACGTTGTGATGGGACCGAAGGAAGTGAAGGATGAAGAGATCACCCAGCCTCTTAAGACAGTGATCCGCCTGGCGACAGAGGATGACCGCCGTGTAGAAGAAAAGAATCGCAAAAAAGAAAAAGAAGCATTTCAGATTTGTCTGGAAAAGATCCACAAGCATGGACTGGAGATGAAGCTGATCGATGCAGAATATACCTTTGACAACAATAAAGTGCTGTTTTACTTTACCGCAGACGGAAGAATTGATTTCCGTGAACTGGTAAAGGATCTGGCAGCGGTATTCCGTACCAGGATTGAACTTCGCCAGATCGGTGTAAGAGATGAGACGAAGATCCGCGGAGGAATCGGAATCTGTGGACGAGAGCTTTGCTGCCACACCTATCTGTCTGAGTTTGCACCGGTTTCGATCAAGATGGCAAAAGAACAGAATCTGTCTCTGAACCCGACTAAGATTTCAGGTGTATGTGGCAGACTGATGTGCTGCCTGACAAATGAGGAAGAGACATACGAGGAACTCAACAATAATCTTCCGTCTGCAGGTGAGGCGGTGACAACTCCGGAAGGACTGAAAGGTGAAGTACAGTCATTAAGCGTACTGCGTCAGCTTGTCAGGGTTATTGTAACTCTGGACAATGATGAGAAAGAAATCCGTGAATATCCGGCAGCTGACCTGAAGTTCAAACCGCGCCGCCGGAAAAAGGATGTGAAGCTTTCCAAACAGGAAATGAAAGAGCTTGCAGCTCTGGAGAAAGGTGAAGGAGCGTCAAAGTTAGATGACAAATAATCTAAGCCGGGAGAACGGCTCGATGATTTACAGATAAAAGGCTATGAGATCATCCGAGAGCCCCCGGGGCGGTCTGCTTCGGAAATGGATGCAGTGCTTTTAAGTGCCTTTGCCAAAGTAAAAGCGGGAGAATGCGTTCTTGATCTTGGAACAGGAACGGGAATTCTCCCGATTCTTTGGCTGCAAAGACAAAAGGAAAGCATTTACAGGACTGGAGATTCAGGAAGAAAGTGCGGATATGGCGTGTCGGAGTGTCCGGCACAACCGGCTTGAGGAGCAGATCGACATTGTGACGGGAGATATCAAAGAAGCGTCACAGATATTTGGAAAAGGTTCCATGGATGTGATAACAACGAACCCTCCATACATGATCGGAGGTCATGGAATGGCTAATCCGGAAAGTGCTAAGGCAATTGCGAGGCATGAGGTACTGTGCACACTGGAGGATATTATCCGGGAAAGTGCACGGATTTTAAAAGCTGGAGGAAGATTTTATATGGTACACAGACCGTTTAGGCTCGCAGAGATTCTGACAGCAATGTGTGAGGCGAAGCTGGAGCCAAAAAGAATGCGTCTGGTGTATCCATATGTGGATAAGGAACCGAACATGGTTTTAATAGAAGGAATCCGTGGTGCCAAATCGCGGATGACAGTAGATCCGCCACTGATCGTTTATGAGAAGGACGGCAGCTATACACGGGAGATCCTGGAGTATTACGGGATGACAGGAACTGGAAAGGAGTAACGAATGGCAGGAACATTATATTTGTGTGCAACACCGATTGGCAATCTGGAAGATATGACGTTCCGGGTGATCCGGACGCTGAAAGAAGTTGACCTGATCGCGGCAGAAGATACCAGGAACAGTATTAAACTGCTGAATCATTTTGAGATTAAAACACCGATGACCAGTTATCATGAGTATAATAAGATAGAAAAGGGACACGCTCTGGTGGAAAAACTTCTTACAGGGATGAATATTGCGCTGATCACCGATGCCGGTACACCAGGGATCTCAGATCCGGGTGAGGAACTGGTGAAAATGTGCTATGAAGCCGGAATTACGGTCACTTCCCTTCCGGGAGCCGCTGCCTGTATTACGGCACTGACACTTTCCGGGCTTTCCACCAGAAGATTTGCATTTGAGGCATTTCTTCCAACGGACAAAAAGGAAAGACAGGCAGTCCTAGGTGAGCTTGTAGATGAGACAAGAACGATGATCGTTTACGAAGCGCCGCACCGTCTGGTGAGAACCTTGAGAGAGCTTGGAGAAGTTCTTGGTGGGGACAGACATCTGACTGTGTGCCGGGAACTTACAAAAAAGCATGAGACTGCATTTCGCACCACATTTGCGGAAGCGGTTTCCTATTATGAGAGCAACGATCCGAAGGGGGAGTGTGTGCTTGTGATCGAGGGGAAGAGTCGGGAGAGCATTTTACAGGAGGAGCGCGCAAAATGGGAAGAAATGACGGTTCAGGAGCATATGGATTACTATATGAACCAGGGAATCGATAAGAAAGAAGCCATGAAAAAGGTGGCAAAAGACAGAGGGGTTGGCAAGAGAGATATTTACAAAGAACTGTTGTAAGGCTTTCGTCAATTTGTACACCTTCTTAAAAAATCTTTGTTCAACCCGGTCATAGACCAACGATGTAAAAACAGATATACTTTATTTCAGAAACAAGAACAGCGACAGTGTGTAAGAAGCGCACAAAGATTTAGGAGGAAAAATAAATGGCAAGCTTATCATTAAAGCATATTAACAAAACATATCCGAACGGATTTGAAGCAGTTAAAGATTTCAACCTTGAAATTGAAGATAAAGAATTTATCATCTTTGTAGGACCATCTGGATGTGGTAAATCTACCACACTTCGTATGATCGCAGGTCTGGAAGAGATCACAAGCGGTGAACTCAAGATCGGTGACAAAGTGGTAAATGATGTAGAACCAAAAGACAGAGATATCGCGATGGTATTCCAGAACTATGCTCTGTACCCACATATGACTGTATATGATAACATGGCATTCGGACTTAAATTAAGAAAAGTTCCGAAACCGGAGATTGATAAGATGGTTCGTGAAGCAGCTAAGATCCTTGACCTTGAACCACTGCTTGACCGTAAACCAAAAGCTCTTTCAGGTGGACAGAGACAGCGTGTTGCTATGGGACGTGCAATCGTTCGTAACCCGAAGGTATTCCTTATGGATGAACCACTTTCCAACCTGGATGCTAAACTTCGTGGACAGATGCGTATCGAGATTTCCAAACTTCATCAGAGACTTGGTACAACAATCATCTACGTAACACATGACCAGACAGAAGCTATGACACTGGGAACCAGAATCGTAGTTATGAACGCAGGTGTTGTTCAGCAGGTAGATACACCACAGGTACTTTATGATACCCCATGCAACCTCTTCGTTGCAGGATTCATCGGATCACCACAGATGAACTTCCTTGATGCTGTATGCCAGAAGAAGGGTGACAAAGTTGTCCTCAAAGTTGGACCGGCTGATATTGTACTTCCACCGGCAAAAGCAAAGAAACTTATCGATGGAGGATATGAAGGAAAGACTGTTGTCCTTGGAATCCGTCCGGAAGATGTACATGATGAGCAGATGTTTATCACATCTTCACCGAATACAGTTATTCAGGCTAAGATCCGTGTATATGAAATGCTTGGTGCTGAAGTTTATCTCCACTTTGATTATGAAGGAGCTACAATGACAGCCCGTGTTGATTCTAGAACAACAGCAAGAACAGGGGATACAGTTACATTCGCATTCGATGCTGAAAAGATCCATGTGTTCGACAAAGAGACAGAAAAGACAATTACAAACTAAGATGTGAAATTATTTGCCGGAGTTTCCGATTTTGGAGACTCCGGTTAAAATTTTCTTGACAATCGGGCTATTCGTGGTATATAGTTACGTTAATAAAGGGGAGTAACCTACGCAAGGGAATCTGCGTTTGTGGTGTCGTCAGTACGGTGGAAGCATCCGGTACCACAAGAAAATGGTGAGACTTTTATTGCATTATTTGTTGTGCAATAAGGGTTTCTTTTTTTGTACATTTTTATCGAAAGAGAGCTTCGTTGCATAAGAAATTCAGGAATGTGAATACTCAGAAACAGGAGGCGGAAAGGATGAAAGAAATTTATCAGTCATCGGTAAAAGAAGTGCTTGGACAGATGGGAAGCAGAGAAGAGGGACTTACGATAAAAGAAGTGGAAAAGTCCCGTGAAAAATGTGGATGGAATGAGCTCGCGGAGGGAAAGAAAAAAAGTGTGCTGCAGATTTTTTTGGAGCAGTACAAGGATTTCCTGGTGATTATCCTGATTGCATCGGCGATTATTTCAGGAATTTTAGGAGACGCAGAAAGTGCGGCAGTTATTGTGATCGTCATTACAATGAATGCGATTTTGGGAACCGTGCAGACGGTAAAAGCAGAGCAGTCGCTTCAGAGCCTGAAAAAGCTTTCAGGACCGGAGGCGAAGGTTCTCAGGAATGGTACGGTGACACCGATTCCGGCAAGAGAACTGGTAGTTGGAGATGTGATCCTTCTGGAAGCCGGGGATTATGTTCCGGCAGACGGACGACTGATCGAGAACGCAAGTCTGAAGATCGATGAAAGTGCACTGACCGGGGAGAGTCTTGCAGTTGAGAAGAGCCTGAATGAAATCGAAGAGGAAGTGCCGCTTGGTGACCGGAACAATATGTTATTTTCGGGAAGCTTTGTTACTTACGGACGTGGAAGAGCCGTTGTGACAAGTGTAGGTATGCAGACAGAAGTCGGAAAGATTGCCGGACTTTTGAAATCAACATCTGAAAAGCAGACTCCGCTTCAGGTGAATCTGGAAGAGTTCGGAAAGAAGCTTTCGGTTCTGATCCTGGTATTTTGCGGAATCTTATTTGGAATCAGTGTATTTCGTGGAGAAAATATCGGAAGCGCGTTTATGTTTGCAGTAGCACTTGCGGTTGCAGCAATCCCGGAGGCATTAAGTTCAATTGTAACAATCGTCCTTTCTTTCGGAACGCAGAAGATGGCCAAGGAGCATGCAATCATTCGAAAACTGCAGGCGGTAGAAGGTCTTGGAAGTGTCTCCGTGATCTGTTCGGATAAAACCGGAACTCTCACGCAGAATAAGATGACTGTTGAAGATTATTATATAGAAGGCAGAAGAATCCGGGCAGATGAGATCGATATGGCAGATCCGGCACAGAGATTTCTGCTTGATTGCAGCATTTTATGTAACGATTCTACCAATGAAAATGGAGTGGAAATCGGAGATCCGACAGAGACAGCGCTGATCAATCTGGGAAGCCGCTATGGAGTGGAAGCTGCAGAAGTAAGAGAAAGTTATCCAAGAGAAGATGAGATTCCATTTGACAGTGACCGGAAAATGATGTCGACGCTTCACCGGATAGACGGCGAAAACCGGATGATCGTCAAAGGTGCGGTTGACCGTCTCCTGGATCTGACAGACCAGATCTGGACAGAAAATGGAATAAGGGAGATTACAAAAGAAGATAAAGAAAAGATTCAGAGTCAGAATCAGGAATTTTCAATGGAAGGTCTTCGAGTGCTGGCATTTACTTTCCGGGAGATTCCGGAAGAACATCTGCTGACCGCAGAGGATGAGGACCATCTGGTATTTCTCGGAATGATCGCGATGATGGATCCGCCGAGGGAAGAGTCAAAAGCTGCAGTAGAAGAATGTATCAAAGCAGGCATCCGTCCGGTGATGATCACGGGAGACCATAAGATCACGGCAGCAGCGATCGCAAAACGGATCGGCATTTTAAAGGATTTATCCGAAGCCTGTGAGGGCGCGGAGATTGAAAATATGAGTGACGAGGAGTTGCGGGGATTTGTCCCGAAGATTTCTGTCTATGCAAGGGTTTCGCCGGAACATAAGATCCGGATTGTCCGTGCATGGCAAGAGCGCGGAAATATTGTATCGATGACCGGCGACGGTGTCAACGATGCACCGGCTCTTAAGCAGGCAGATATAGGTGTTGCAATGGGAGTAACCGGAACAGAAGTTGCCAAAGATGCAGCGGCGATGGTACTTACAGACGATAATTTTGCCACAATTGTAAAAGCAGTGGAAAACGGACGAAACTTATACCGTAATATCAAGTATGCGATCCAGTTTCTGTTATCGGGAAACTTCGGTGCAATTCTCGCTGTTTTATATGCATCGATCGCAGGACTCCCGGTTCCGTTTGCACCGGTTCATCTGCTTTTTATCAACCTGCTGACTGATAGTCTCCCGGCAATTGCACTGGGAGTAGAACCGCATACCAGTGATGTGATGAATGAGAAGCCAAGACCGGCAGACGAGTCGATCCTGACAAAAGATTTCCTGTCAAAGATTGGTCTGGAAGGACTGGTGATCGGTGTAATGACGATGATCAGTTTTCTGACAGGATATCATCAGGACGGTGCACTTCTTGGAAGTACTTATGCATTTGGAACGCTCTGTCTTGCACGGCTGTTTTCACGGATATAACTGTAAATCAGATCATCCGGTGATTTTTTATCAAACGGTTTTTTCAATAATAAATGGATGCAGGGCGCATTTGCACTGGGCGCAATTCTGATCACGGCTGTACTTACAATTCCGGGGCTGCATCAGGTGTTCAAAGTAGAAACATTGAACTTTGAACAGCTTGGGACTGTCTACCTGTATGCATTTGCCTGTTTTCCAATCATACAGCTTCTGAAGTGGGTACATGGAAAATTATCTGAGTAACAATATGGGAAAATGCTTACTGGTTGTAAGGGGATTAACCATAAATATATTGTAGTAGAATGGAGAAAATAGTGGATTTTAGTAAATTATCTATAAAAAAAATCCGGGAACTGATCGTATTTACAGCGCTGATCGTAGTTGCATTGTGGAAATTTGATGTGGTTCTCGGCGTGATCAAGGCGGTATGGGGAATTATTTTCCCCTTCGCTCTTGGCGGTGCGATTGCGTTTGTGATCAATGTGCCGATGAGCTTTCTGGAGAAAAAATTATTTGGAAAGGCAAAAGAGAAAGGAAGTAAGGCGGCAGGAAAGCTTGCAAGACCGATCAGTCTTCTTCTTACGATCGTACTGGTAGTAGGGGTGATTGTGCTTGTTATGTTCGGTCTGATTCCGCAGCTTACGGCAACAATTGGAAGTCTGATGAACAGTATTGCAGATTTTATTCCGCAGATGCAGAGCTGGGTACGGGAATTTACGCACAATAACCGGGAAATCATGGATCTTGTGAACCAGGTGGAGTTCAATCCGAATAAGGCAATCCAGTGGGGGATGAGTATTCTCGGAAATGGTGCGGGAAATTTTATGAATACAACGATGACAGCAGTTGGATCCATCGTCAGTGGAGTTACTACATTTTTTATTGCCTTTTCCTTTGCCTGCTATATTCTTTTCCAGAAAGAAAAACTGCATGTGCAGGTGAGAAAAGTGTTTTTCGCGTTTATTCCAAAACGAAAAGCAGAAGTGATTCTTGAAGTCTGTTCCCTGACCTACCGTACCTTCGCAAACTTCCTTACCGGACAGTGCCTGGAAGCAGTCATCCTCGGAAGTATGTTTGTAATTACATTAAGTATACTGAAAATGCCGTATGCACTGCTGATTGGAATCATCATATCCTTCACAGCCCTGATCCCAATCTTTGGAGCCTTCATCGGCTGCGTACTTGGCGGCCTCCTGATCTTCATGGTGAGCCCGAAACAGGCAATCCTTTTCATCCTTGTATTTCTGATCCTCCAGCAGATCGAAGGTAACCTGATCTACCCACACGTAGTCGGCAGCTCCGTAGGGCTTCCCTCCATTTGGGTCCTCGCCGCAGTCACCATCGGCGGCAACCTTCTGGGAATCATAGGAATGCTCATATTCATCCCGCTGGTATCCGTACTCTACACCCTCTTCCGGGAATATGTATACTTACGCCTGAAAAGACAACATATTAAGAGAGTGACAAAAACAGAGGTAGAAGAATATACTGTAGAAGAAATTAATCGAATGAAAGAGTTATACCAAAAAGAACATCCTGAGAAAGATAATTGAATAAAGAAATGGTTTTCTACATATAAATGTATCGAAAATCGCAGCAAAAGCCTGCAACTTTGAGATGCAATCTCAAAGAGCAGGCTTTTCTACTCCCCATTTATAGTTTGGCGGAAAAGTATGACTTGTAGAATGTCAGCCGGGCGGAAAATAAATTGTGTTCAAATTCAATTTTTTGTGCAATGGAGACGAAACTCAGGAATCGTGGAAGCCATTGCTGAACACGATTCCCGCCCTAGGAGGTTCGTCGGAATGGTTTGCACAACTTGAATTTGAACACAATTTATTTTCCACCCGGCGTCCCCTCTCCAACACTCTTCCCCATCCAAGAAAGGAGAAAAAAATGCTCAATTACCTGTGGTCGGGAATGATTCTTATTGGCATCCTTTTTGCCGCTTTCTCCGGCAAAATGCCGGACATCACCACCGCCGCCTTAGATTCCTCCAAAGAAGCCGTCACCCTTTGCATCACGATGATGGGCGTCATGTCCTTCTGGACCGGACTCATGGGAATCGCAGAAAAAATCCGGCATCCTGAAAACGGCAACCGTCCGCCTTTCCCCTCTGATCCATTTCCTCTTTCCAGAACTTCCAAAAGATCATCCGGCAGAAAAACCAATTGCAGCAAACATCATTGCAAATGTACTCGGACTTGGCTGGGCGGCAACTCCTGGCAGGTCTTGAAGCAATGGAAGAGCTTCAGAAGCTGGAAGAAGACCGCCGCCTTGGAAAAGCAGCAGGACCGGTAAGAAAAAGAGGCGTTGCAAGCAATGAGATGTGCACCTTCCTGATCGTAAATATTTCTTCACTGCAGCTGATCCCGGTGTCGGTGATCGCCTACCGGAGCCAGTACGGAAGCGTGAATCCGACAGCCGTTGTTGGACCTGGGATTGTGGCAACGGCGGTCAGTACCGGGGCGGCGATTTTGTTTTGTAGGATAATGGACCGGAAAAGCTAGAATTTTTGTAGCTTTTTGTAACATACCTTGACTAAAGTACAAAAAAACGCTATAATCAATATCACGGCAAAGCTTTAAACCATTGAAGTTTAAACCGCTAAAGTTTAAAGCCGTAAAGCCAAAACGGAAAAAGTTTGTTCGAAAAGAACATAGATGGAGGTATGTTATTATGAAAGCAAGAAAAATTTTAGCAGTATCACTTACTGCAGCAATGACACTGGCACTTGCTGCCTGTGGCGGAAGTTCATCAGACAAAGAATCTTCTTCAAAGGATTCATCAGACAAGGTATATAAGATCGGTATCTGCCAGCAGCTTGAGCATGCAGCTCTTGACGAGGCAACCAAAGGATTTGAAGAAGCCTGTGAAGAAAAATTCGGAAAAGACAAAGTGAAGTTCGATCTTCAGAACGGACAGGGCGAACAGGCAAACTGCGCAACCATCGTAAACAATTTTGTGGCAGACAATGATGACTTGATCCTTGCAAATGCAACAACTGCTCTTCAGTGTGCAGCAGCTGCAACAAGCACGATCCCGATTCTTGGAACATCTGTTACAGATTATGCAACTGCTCTTGATATTTCTGACTGGACAGGATCAACAGGTATGAACATTTCAGGAACCTGTGACCTTGCACCGATCGATGAACAGGAAGCAATGCTTAAAGAGCTCCTTCCGGATGCAAAAACAGTAGGTATCCTTTACTGTTCAGCAGAACCGAACTCAGCATACCAGGCGAAGAAGTTTGAGGAAGCACTTGAAAAAGATGGAATTAAGTATAAAGAATACACAGCAGCAGATTCTAATGAAATCCAGTCTGTAGTAACAAGTGCAGTAGATGAGTGCGACGCACTTTACATCCCAACTGATAATACAATGGCATCTAATACAGAGATTATCAACAATATCTGTCTTCCGGCAAAAGTACCGGTAATCGCAGGTGAACAGGGAATCTGTGAAGGCTGTGGTATTGCAACTCTTTCTATCAGCTACTATGACATCGGATACAGAGCAGGTGAAATGGCTTACGATATCCTTGTAAATGGAAAAGATATCTCAACCATGGATATTGAAAGTGCACCGAATGTTACAAAGATGTATAACAAAACAATTTGTGACGAACTCGGAATCACTGTTCCGGACGATTACGAAGCAATTGAGGAATAATCAGTATAGAAAGAGGCAAGAACAATGTATTTAGCAGCTTTAGATCCGATGTCTCTTGTGCGTGCACTTCCGGGAAATGTAGCGCAGGGGATCATCTGGGGAATTATGGCGCTTGGCGTTTATATCACCTTCCGCATTCTGGATTTTGCGGATCTGACGGTTGACGGATCGCTGGCTACAGGCGGAGCAGTTGCAGTTATGCTGATCCGCGGCGGTATGAATCCGGCACTGGCACTTCTTTTCGCATTTCTGGCAGGTATGGCAGCCGGATTTGTGACAGGTATTTTACATACGTTTTTTGGAATTCCGGGCATTCTGGCCAGTATTCTGACGCAGATCGGACTTTACTCGGTGAATCTCGGAATCATGGGAAAATCCAATCAGGCAGTCAATGTTATGCAGTATAAATTGGTTGCATCGCTTCGTTATGTGACCGGCGAAGGAAGTGAACTGTTTTTTGTAAAGCTGATCGTGGCAGCACTTATCCTGATCGCAATTATTTACTGGTTCTTTGGAACTGAGCTTGGCGCATCGATCCGTGCAACCGGATGTAACCCGCAGATGGCAAGTGCACAGGGAATTAATACAGGCTTTACAAAGGTTCTGGCGCTTATGATCTCCAACGGACTTGTGGGACTTTCCGGCGGAATTTACGCACAGTACCAGGGAGCAGCCGATGTTAATATGGGACGAGGTGCTATTGTAATCGGACTTGCAGCCGTTATCATCAGCGAAGTTATTTTTGCAAAATTCTGTGCAGGCAGAAAAGCAGCCTTTGCATTTACACTGGGAGCAATCTTTATCGGAGCGATTATTTACTATATTGTAATCGCACTGGTATTGTGGCTGAAGATGCCTTCTGATTATATGAAACTGTTCTCAGCGGTAGTGGTTGCATGCTTCCTTGCAGTTCCGTACATGAAGGGTAAATATTTTACAAAGAAACGGAGGACTGCATAATGGGATATATGTTGGAAATCCAGAATATTCATAAAACCTTTAATCCGGGAACGATCAACGAAAAGGTCGCACTTAACGGAGTGAATCTGAACCTTAATCCGGGTGATTTCGTGACTATCATCGGTGGAAATGGTGCAGGAAAATCCACCACACTGAATGCGATCGCAGGAGTGTGGTCTGTAGACGAAGGAAAGATCATCATTGACGGAGTGGATATTACAAAGCTTTCAGGAGCATAAAAGAGCACTTTATCTGGGAAGAGTTTTCCAGGATCCGATGACTGGAACTGCGGCAACCATGTCGATTGAAGAAAATATGGCGATCGCAGCCAGACGTGGCGAGCGCAGAGGTCTTGGATGGGGCATTACGAAAAAAGAGCGGGAGCGCTATAAAGAAGCCTGAAAGAACTTGATCTTGGACTGGAAGACCGTCTGAGCAGTAAAGTCAGGACTTCTTTTCTGGGTGGACAGCGACAGGCGATTACTCTTTTGATGGCGTCTCTTAAAAAGTCCAAAGCTTTTACTTCTGGACGAGCATACTGCAGCACTTGACCCGAAAACTGCAACGAAGGTGCTTTGCCATCTCCGATAAGATCATTCAGGAAGCATCAGCTGACTGCAATGATGGTAACACATAATATGAAAGATGCCATCGCGCACGGCAACCGCCTGATCATGATGCATGAAGGAAAAATTATCTACGATGTAGCAGGAGAAGAGAAAAAAGAATCTGAAGGTTGCAGATCTGCTGGCGAAGTTTGAAGAAGTCAGCGGCGGCGAGTTTGCGAATGACCGGATGATGTTGTCGTAAAGAATATTTTGAAAATGAAATAATAGTAGAAAACAGGAACGAGGTTTTAGCACATAAAAGAATCCAGCTCAAAGGCGAGCTGCCAAGTCCGATGAATATCCCGGAGGGCTGCCGTTTTGTGACTCGTTGCCCATATGCGACAGAAGCCTGTAAAAACGGTGTCCCGAAACTCCAGGAGATTTCCAAAGGACATTCCGTTGCATGCCATAGGGCGAAAGAAATCTTGTAGATCAATTGATAAAAAATGATAACGGGAGACGACCTAAAAGATTTACCAGTAAACTAAAGGGACATCTCAGATAAAATAATCCCTGCCAATTCACTTGTTGTGCAATGGAGATGAAACACAAAAATCGTGGAAGCCTCTGCTGAACACGATTTTCGCTCTAAGTGGTTCATCGGAATGGTTTGCACAATGGAATTGGCAGGATTATTTTATCTGAGATGTCCTCACTAATTTACGGATTCTTAATCCATCAACTGCAATTCATACAATTTCTTATACAACCCATCCTTCGCCAGCAGCTCCTGATGGGTTCCGGATTCTTTTATTTCCCCGTGATGCATCACAATAATTTTATCTGCATGCTGGATCGTAGAAAGCCGGTGCGCGACCATGATCGTAGTTCTTCCATCCATCAGCCGTGCAAGTGCCTGTGTGATCAGTGTTTCGGTTTCTGTATCGATGTTGGCAGTTGCTTCATCGAGAACAAGGATCTTCGGATCATAAGCAAGTGTCCGTGCGAAGGACAAAAGCTGGCGCTGCCCGGCAGATAGAGTACTTCCGCGTTCTGTAACCGGTTCATCATATCCGTGCGGCAGTTTCTGAATAAATGGATCTGCATTTACAATTTCGGCAGCCCGTCTGACATCGTCCGGTGAGATTGCTTCATTATTCAGCGAGATATTACTTTTGATGTCTCCGGTGAAGATGAAGACATCCTGCTGAACCTGACCAATCGCACCGCGGAGTACATCCAGATCAATTTCATGAATATCGATCCCATCAATCAGGATCTGTCCCTTCTGAATATCAAAATATCTTCCAATCAGATTTAAAATTGTAGATTTTCCTGCTCCGGTAGCGCCGACAAAAGCAGCCTTTTTCACCCGGATGGATTACAAAACTTACATCTTTTAAAATATAATTTTCCTCTTCGTAGGCAAACCAGACATGGCGGAATTCAATTTCACCAAGAATATTGACCGGAGCCGGATCGACCGGAGATACGATCTCAGGTTTTACATCAAGAACACTGAAAATCTTTTCTGCGGAAGCAATGGAAGACTGCAGGGTTCCAAGCTGTTCGGAAAGCTCCTGGATTGGCTCAAAAAAGGAGCTGATGTAGGTGATAAACACGAACAGGGTTCCGAGAGAAAGACTTCCATTTAACACAGAAAGGCTTCCGGTACGGATAACAAGGATCATGGCAATGACCGAAACCAGATAGATTGAAGGCCGGAAGATCGCAAAAGTCATGATCTCGCGGAAATTGGCACGGTACAGTTCCATAGATTTGCCTTCAAATTCACTGTATTTCTCTTTTTCGCGTGCAAAGATCTGGATCAGCTTCATACCGGAAATATGTTCGGACAGGAAGGTGTTCAACTCTGTGATTTTATTTCTTGTGATCTGGTAAGCTTTTCTGGAGAGATGCCGGAAAACAAAAGTCAGGATTGCAACCAGAGGTAAAAGCAGGAAGGATATACCTGCCATTTTCACATTAATTGAGAGCATGACAACAGCGTAACCAATAATCTTTACAACGTTTTTAAAAATGTTTCACAAGAATGGTGGAAAACAGTTCGTTGACTGCTTCAGTATCGTTAGATACACGTGTTACGAGCTTGCCAACCGGTGTTGTATTGAAAAAAGAAAGTGACAGGCTGTGTATATGTGTAAATGTTTCTTCACGCAGTTTGTACACGATCTGCTGGCCCATCTTCTGCGAAAAGCCAGGTGTCGGCAAAGGTTCAGGAAAAATCCGCTAAAAAAGCAGCAGAAGAAACAGGATTCCGGCTTTTAAGATCCCCTTAAAATCATTTTGTCTTAAAACCTTCAGATCATTGGAAGTAAGCTTCTGTGCACCTTTTCTGACATAATTTTTTAAAACAGATGTATCGGCATTTTGTAGTGCAGTACATTCAGCGCGGGTGAGATTTTCCGCCATGTAATAGTGATCCTTCCAGAGAAAAATCTGATAAAAGGAAGCAGAATCCGCCTTAGATACTGCCTGGTCGCGCGACAGTACAAGACCGTTCCAGTTTACAGCGTCCGAAGCAGAAACATCGGCTTCTACATACGGATGATAATAACCGTTGATATACTGGTCGATTGCATTTCCGATGATGATCGGGCGGTAAAGTTCCACAGCAATGATAAAGAGAACCAGGACAGTTGCCAGGGTCATTACCCATTTATGCGGTTTTAGATAACTTAAAAGTCGTTTCATCTTATGGCAACCTCCTGTTCTCCAATGGAAGCTTCCAACTGTTGCTTTTCAAACATATCTTTATAAATACCATTTTTCTGAATCAGTTCGGTGTGTGTTCCAAGCTCTTTCATTTCCCCGTTTTCAAGTACCATGATCAGATCGGCATGCTGTACCGTGGAAATTCGGTGTGCGATCAGGATAGTTGTTTTTTCTTTACGATCGTCCCTGAGATTATGTAGGATATGTTCTTCTGTATCGGTGTCGACAGCGGAAAGGGAGTCATCAAGGATCAGAATCGGTGCATTTTTTATCAGGGCGCGGGCGATGGAGCTGCGCTGTTTCTGACCGCCGGAAAGCGTAACGCCACGTTCGCCGACGATCGTATCATAGTTGTCCGGAAAATTTGCAATATTATCGTGAATGCAGGCTGATTTTGCTGCGGCGATAATACGGCTCATATCCTGTGATTTTGTACCGAATGCAATATTTGCTTTCAGAGTATCGGAAAAAAGAAAATTATCCTGTGGTACATAAGCAATATTTTCACGCAGAGTTTTCAGCGGAATTGTGTTGATATCATGGTCATCCAGATAAATCATGCCTGGCTCGGTGTTGTAAAGCCGGAGCAGGAGATTGACCAGAGTGGACTTTCCGTTGCCGGTGCGCCCGATGATGGCAAGGGTTGTCCCGGATGGGATGTCCAGATTGATATCATGCAGTACCGGAGAAGTATTTCCAAGGTGCGTAAAGGTCAGGTGATCAAAACGGATATCCCCGTGCAGGGTATCTAAAGTTGTGACAGAAGCAGTATCTTTTATATTTGTCTGTGCTTCCAGGATTTCCTGTACACGGCGGATGGATGCAGTTCCCTGGGAAAACATGACGGCAGCTTCCGAACAGGCGAGCATCGGCCATACCAGCATATTGACATACTGATTGAAAGCTACGAAGCGTCCGAGTGTAATCTGTCCGATCAGGGCGAGGTATCCCCCATAAAGGAGTGAGGCAAGACTGGAAAATCCGATGATCACATCCAGAAGCGGGATCAGGATGGCTTCCAGCTTTGCGATGCGCATACTTTTGTCCATGGTATCCTGGTTCTTTTTGGAAAAAGAAAGGATTTCTGCCTGCTTGCGAACAAAGGCCTTGATCACACGGATCCCGGAGAAGCTTTCCTGTACAAAGTCGGCAAGATTGGAAACACTGTCTTGACGTTCGGTGTAGAGGGCATCCAGTACCTTTCCGTAATGCATATAGCCGAGGCAGATGATGACCATCGGGATCAGTGCCAGAAGGGTCAGTTTTATATTGACATAATACATCATCTGGCAGACGACCAGGAGCGTCATGACTACGGAATCAAAGATGCAGATGACAGCAGGGCCAAGTGCCATGCGGACCGCATTTAAGTCACTGGTAAACCGGGTCATCAGATCACCTGTTTTGTGGCTGTTGTAGTATTCCACATCCATAGTTTCCAGATGGGAAAACATTTCATTACGCAGTTCACGCTCGATAATACGTGCGGTTCCAAAAAGAAAATAACGCCACAAAAAACGGCCGACTGCAAGCAGAAGACCAATCAGAAAGATCCCAAGAAGACAGGTACGAATGGAACTCCAGGTGATGCTGCGCGCGGTAAGACCATCGGTAATGATACCGGTCAGTTTTGGAATAAATACACTTGCCGCATCTACAGCAAAAAGAGTAAGTATTCCGGCAATATAGCGATATTTGTATCGTCTGACATATTGCATGATAAAGGGCAGTGGTTTCATATCAATGCCTCCTGAAAATGATAATTTTTTTCTATATAAACTATTATAGAGGATAGAATCTGGGGTGTCAAAGATTCCGTCAAATAAACGGGAAATACTTTGTGAAACAGGGGAAATTTCGTGAAAACGACGATTGCAATTTAAGATACATTTTTCTATAATGTCGAGAGGTAAAATGTTAATGAGATAAACAGAGGGAATATATGAAAACATTACAGAAAGATTTGACGACCGGGAATCCGGGAAAAATTATTTTTAATTTCACACTGCCGATCTTCATTGGAAATGTATTTCAGCAGTTCTACAGTATGGCAGATACGATTATCGTAGGAAAGTTCGTGGGAACCAAAGCACTTGCGGCTGTTGGAAGTACGGGAACGATCATGTTTCTGATCAATGGATTTATTCTGGGAATGACGGCAGGATTTACCGTACTTACGGCACAGAAATTTGGCGCGGGTGATATGAAAGCAATGCGCAAGACTGTAGGAAATGCCGCGATTCTGGCGATTATTATGTCTCTTATTATGACTGTGCTCGGAATGATGGCAATGAAACCGCTTCTTGGGATTATGAAGACACCGGATGATATTTTCAAGGATGCCTATGCGTATATTATGGTAATCTGTGGTGGAATTGCGGCGCAGATGCTATATAACTTTTTATCCAGTGTCTTGCGGGCACTTGGTAACAGCAAGGTTCCGCTATATTTCCTGATTCTTGCGGCGTTGCTCAACATTGTGCTGGATATGGTATTTATCATTGCGTTTCACATGGGCGCAGCCGGTGCGGCATGGGCGACCGTGATTTCACAGGGGATTTCGGGAATCCTGTGTCTGGTATATATTGTGAAGGCGGTTCCGATCCTGCATTTACATAAGGAGGACTGGCGTCCGAGCGGACATCTGCTGAAGATCCAGCTTGCAGTCGGAATCCCGATGGCTCTTCAATATTCGATCACAGCAATCGGAACCATGATGGTACAGACTGCCCTGAATCTGCTTGGCTCCACACAGGTAGCAGCATTTACCGCAGCGAATAAGATCGAGCAGATCGTGACGCAGGCATATGTTGCGATGGGAACCACGATGGCAACCTATTGCGCACAGAATATTGGAGCTGGTAAGATCAAAAGGATCCGTCAGGGATTTAAGTCAATTACGATCATGGGAAGTATCTATTCAGTCGTAGTTGCGGCGATCATTATGACAGTTGGGAAATATATGACGTATCTGTTCCTGTCTGGGGATCTGACAGAAATTATGCATTCCGTGGATATTTACCTGAAATGCGTCGGTACTTTCTTTATTCCGCTTACCGTTGTAAATGTTTACCGGAATGGAATCCAGGGAATGGGATATGGACTGCTCCCGATGATGGCTGGTGTGGCTGAGTTGGTTGGCAGGGGTGTTGTTGCCATGATCGCGGCAGGGCAGAAGAGTTACTTTGGAGTATGCATGGCAAGTCCGGCGGCATGGATCCTGGCAAGTGCGTTGCTGATCGTGATGTATTATTATGTGATCCATCAGAATGAGAAGCGGTTTGCGAAGTATGCGGATGAGGAATAGAAAAGTTTTCTTTATAAAGCAAATGGAATGAATAACAGCTCCGGCGAATATACTTTTTAGTAAAGTGGTTCGCCAGGAGCTGTTTTTATGCGCCTTTTTTTATACATATCTGACTTTATAGTCCCTTTTATGATTTTGTCCATTCTTATATATGGAATTTTTGCAGGAGTGAATGTATATGATACTTTTATTCAGGGAGCAAAGCGTGGATTTTGGACGGTCGTGCGGCTGATGCCGACGTTGATCGGATTGATGGCGGCAGTGGGGATTTTGCGTGCATCGGGTTTTCTGGAATTTATATCGGAAATAATTGGAAATGTGACGGAGCAGATTGGATTTCCGGGGGCATTGGTTCCGCTTACGATTGTGAAAATGTTTTCGTCCTCTGCCGCAACGGGATTATTGCTTGATATCTACAAGGAATTTGGAACGGATTCGAGAAACGGAATGATCGCTTCAATTTCGATGGCGTGTACGGAAACGATTTTCTATACGATGTCTGTGTATTTTATGTCAGCAAAGGTGAAAAAAACCAGGTATACTCTTGCCGGAGCACTTATTGCAACATTTGCAGGGCTTGTAGCGAGTGTGTGGCTGGCAGCACTTGTATAAATAAAAGTTGTATATAAAAATTATCGAATGTTGTATTCAGATTTTTTTGAAAAATGTATATATCGCACAATAAAAATGACTACAATTAACAAAAAATGTGCAAAATCTTGACAAAGAATGGAGAGAAACATAGAATATAGTCTATAGATGGTTCGAATCCAATTTTTATACGAAAAGGAGCAAAACATGAACGCAGCAGAAATTATTAAAAAAGATTTGGATGCAATTTATATTGGGAATCTGAGCACGGTAGATGACAATCTTACACTCCCGGAGAATGGAAAATACGGTGCTCAATTTACTTGGGAGACAGGGGAAGAAAGATTTATTGACAATACAGGAAAGGTACATCGTCCGCTGCATGGCATGGGAAACCGTAAAGTTACACTGACGGTTACCGCAACATATGAAGGACGTAGTGAGTCAAGAGAATATGTGGCGACCGTATTGCAGGAAGCAAAAGAAAATATCGTAAAAGAAGTACGTAAAGTCGTCCTTAATGCACTGGCCGGTGAAGAAGCACATCTTCCGTCTGTTGTGATCGTATACACAGAAGATGGACGCCGCATGACAATGCCGGTGAAATGGAATACATATGAGCCGGCAAAAGAAGAGACAGTGGTTGCAGTTGCAGGTGTGATCGATGGAACAGAAAAGGAAGCATCTGCAGAGATCCATTATAAAAAGGAAATAGTACCAGTAAAGGGACCGGAGAAAAAAGTGGGTTATTTTCCACTTGGACAGGTTCGGTTGAAAGAAGGAACTCTTTATTATAAATACCAGAAGCTGATGGAAGAATATCTTCTTGGAATTGACGATGACCAGATGCTTTATAATTTCCGCAAAGCGACCGGACTGGATACAAAAGGGGCACCTCCGATGACCGGTTGGGATGAGGAAAGCTGTAAACTGAAAGGGCACACGACAGGACATTATCTGTCAGGTATTGCACTTGCATTTGCAGCAACCGGCAATCCAAAATTTTTAGATAAAGTCAATTACATGGTAGCAGAGCTGAAAAAGTGCCAGGATGCATTTGCGGCAACCGGCAAATATCACAGAGGATTTTTAAGTGCATACTCAGAGGAACAGTTCGATCTTCTGGAAGTATATACCAAGTATCCGGAAATCTGGGCTCCGTATTATACTTTGGATAAGATTATGTCTGGATTATATGATTGTCATGTACTTGCTGGAAATGAGACGGCAAAAGAGATCTTGGACTTGATGGGAGACTGGGTATATGACAGACTTTCCCGTCTGCCAAAAGAAACACTGGATAAAATGTGGGCAATGTATATTGCAGGTGAGTTTGGTGGTATGCTTGGAACAATGGTAAAAGTCTATGAACTGACCGGAAAAGAAAATCATCTGAAGGCTGCAAAACTTTTTGAAAATGAAAAGTTATTCTATCCGATGGAAGAAGAATGCGATACATTGGAGGATATGCATGCAAACCAGCATATTCCGCAGATTATTGGTGCAATGGATCTGTATCGGGCAACTGGTGATGAGATTTATTGGGAAATCGGAAAGAATTTCTGGAATATCGTGACTGGCGGACATACATATTGTATCGGTGGGGTTGGTGAGACTGAGATGTTCCATCGTGCAAATACAACGTGTTCTTATCTTACGGATAAGGCTGCTGAAAGCTGTGCAAGTTATAATATGCTGCGCCTGACCAGTCAGTTATTTGAATATACGCGAAGCGGCAATCTGATGGATTATTATGATAATACGCTGAGAAATCATATCCTGACATCAAGTAGTCATAAATGTGATGGTGGAACGACTTATTTTCTTCCACTTGGTCCGGGTGGCAGAAAAGAATTCTTCCTTTCAGAGAATTCCTGCTGTCATGGAACCGGTATGGAGAGCAGATTCCGCTATATGGAAAATATTTATGCGCAGGATGCAGATGCGCTTTACATTAACCTTCTTGTAGATTCCGTGCTGACGGACGAAAATGGAAAAACGATGATCGAACTTCAGAGTGTGGATGAAGAAGGTGTAATGGAAATACGTTGCCAAAAGGATCAGAAAAAAGTTCTTAAAATCCATATTCCGGCATGGGGACAGAAGGATTTTAACGTGTCTGTAAATGGAAAAGTTCTTGCAGATACAGCACTTCATGATGGTTATATGGTAATTGATGCAGATCCGAAAGCCGGAGATGTGATCCGACTGGAACTTCCGATGGAATTCCGTGTGTTGGATAACAAGTCTGATGAGGCATTTGTCAATCTTGCATATGGGCCATATATTCTTGCGGCACTTTCAGAGGAAAAAGAATTCCTTACAGCACCGGCAGTAGAAGAAATTCATATGGTTGATGGAAAATTACAGTTTGAAGCGAATGGAATGAAGATGATCCCTCTTCCAAAAGTAGATATGGAAGCTTATCATGTATATTTTCATAAAGAATAAAAATAAGAAATAAAAAGCAGGAGTGTGCAGTTAAAAAATGTACACTCCTACTTTTTAGTTATATCATACTTTTGCGAAGATAAGAGATTTAAATAAAATCTTCTTGACGGATTCTGCAAAACAGTGGATAATATTGCACAGTAATCACATGTGACAAGACAGTAGATTATACACTAAAAGAATGACAGGAGCAGGAGAAAGTTATGAAAGAGTTTCTAAGAAAGAAAAATATTATCTTTTCAGCGAAGCGATACGGAATCGATGCGCTTGGTGCAATGGCGCAGGGACTGTTTGCATCGCTTCTGATCGGTACGATCATCAGCACACTCGGAGAACAGCTTGGTATAGGAATCCTTGTAACAGTAGGCGGTTATGCGAAAGGAGCAACCGGAGCTGCGATGGCAATCTCGATCGGAGTAGCACTTCAATGTCCGCCACTTGTGTTGTTTTCACTGGCGGCAGTCGGAATGGCAGCGAATGAACTTGGGGGTGCCGGAGGACCTCTTGCGGTTTTGGTCGTTACGATTTTTGCAGCAGAATTTGGAAAACTGGTTTCAAAAGAAACAAAAATAGATATTATTGTGACACCATTTGTGACGATCTGTGTGGGGGTTCTGCTTTCACTGGGATGTGCACCGGCGATCGGAGCAGCGGCAAGTACCGTAGGAACTGCGATCATGTGGGCGACTGAATTACAGCCATTTTTCATGGGAATTATCGTATCTGTGATTGTTGGTATTGCGCTGACACTTCCAATCAGCAGTGCAGCGATCTGTGCGGCACTTTCACTTACCGGGCTTGCAGGAGGTGCTGCTGTAGCCGGCTGCTGTGCACAGATGGTTGGTTTTGCGGTTATGAGTTTTAAGGAAAATAAATGGGGTGGTCTTTTTGCACAGGGAATAGGAACCTCGATGCTCCAGATGGGAAACATTGTGAGAAATCCGAGAATCTGGCTTCCGCCGACACTGGCATCCGCAATTACCGGTCCGGTCGCAACCTGTATCTTCCATTTGAAGATGAACGGTGCGGCAGTGGCATCCGGAATGGGAACCTGCGGACTGGTCGGACAGATTGGTGTGTACACTGGCTGGGTAAATGATATTGCAGAAGGAACCAAAGCTGCAATCACCGGAATGGACTGGGCAGGTCTGGTGCTGATCTGTTTTATTCTTCCGGCAGTGCTTTCCTGGGCGATTGCGATTCCGATGAGAAAATGTGGCTGGATCAAGGAAAATGATCTGAAACTGGATCTGTAGATTCAAGTGTAAATTATATAAAATGTGTAAAAAAATTATTTTTATCGAGAAATATCGGAAAAGGAAACAAAGAAAATAATATAAGATTTAGAACATGAGGATAAAAAAGGAAATTTTACGACTTCAGGAACGACAAAGAATGTTTTTACAATTGGTGAGTGACAAAAAATACAGGAGATCTTTGTGCAAGATGTCGAAAAAATAAAGTGATTGAAATGAATATATGATATTTGTATAATCAACTTATATAAAACTTAATCAATGGGGAGTTATCTATCTTTCAGAAGAAGCGGAATCTGTCTTAGATGGAAATGATCAAAATAAGGGTGAGGAAACATAGAAAACAGCCAATGGAAAAGCATAGGAGGATGTTTATGAAAAGATATGCAAAGATCTTTGTCAGTTGTCTGTTGACCTTTACGATGGTTTTACATCCGTGCAATGGTCTGCGATCGTGCATGAAACGACTGTGGTAGGAGCAGCAGAAACGGTACCGAAAGAGAAGAAAGAAGTTGTTGAAGAAGAGAACACGAAAGATTCGACCACTTTCCAGATGGAAGATGGAAAGAAACAGACGGTCTTTTACGGACAGGATGTCCGGTTTGAAGATAAGAATGGAGATCTTCAGGAGTACGATCCAAGTCTTGTCAGGGTAACGGGATCAAAGAGTGAGCAGGGTGAGGATCTAAAGGATTATCAGTATGAAAATAAAGAAGGAGATAAAAAACATTATCTTCCCAAAGATCTGTCCGAAGAGACACCGGTCTTAATGGAAAATGGGAAATATCAGATCTCTTTTGCACCGATCTATGGACAGGAAACAAAGAATGAGGAAGAGAAGAAAACGGAGGATCCTGGAACAGACTCTGTGGAAGATGCTGTCTCACAGGCAGAGGAAGCAGTAAGAAGCATTTCAACGGATGGATCTTCCGAAAAAGAAACCGCAGAAGATACGGAAGATGCCCTGACATCGGTCAAAGAGCTGGACCGACAGGAGATCGAAGACCTTCCTGTGGAAGATGCACAGGGAGAGAAAGAAGAAAAACCAGTGAAAGTCTCCTATGAATCCCAGAAGAAAGAATGTACATTTTCTTACCAGTCATTAAACATGGGGATCAAGGAAAGTATCGTACTGACCAAAGCTCCAGAAGGAAATGTTTTAAAATTCCGCTTTCAGGCAAAAGGAACTGGTCCCAAAGAAAAATATACTGGATGGCGGGATCAGCTTCCTGGATGAAAAAACAGAGGATCTAGTCGCAACACTGGAAGCTCCAAACATGAACGATCATACAGGAAAAGCATACAGTGAGAAGCTTTCCTATGACATTGAGTCAGATGGAGAAGAAGGTTCATATCTGTTAACCCTGCATCTGGATGAAGATTACTTTCAGGACAAAGACAGACAGTATCCAGTCACGATCGATCCGACGGTCACATGGACCGGATCCACGGATTTCTGGGATGTCTATGTAATTAATGGATCTTATAAAAATACGAACTTTTATGACAATGGAGTTACAGTCATGATGGCTGGAAAATCAAAACAGGGTGTCTGCCGGACATATCTGCGTTTTAAAGATTTTACAGCAAAGATCAAAGGAAAATATGTAGACAGTGCAACGCTTACGATGTATGAAACCGGAAGCAGCCAGAGTGGACAGACAATCGAGGCAAGAAGAGTTACAGAAAACTGGACCAGACCTGGATTGAAATGGAGTAACCGCCCGGGATATAGTACGAATTATGGAAATGTAAAAACAACAGGGACTGCAAAGAAGGCAAGAAGCATTAATCTGACGGAATATGCGAGAGAGTGTGCATCTGGAAAGATCACATCGTATGGTGTGATGTTAAAAAATGCTGATGAAACAAAAAGTTATGGGCAGTTTTATAGTTCCAGAGCATCATCAAACCGTCCAAAGATGTCAGTGACTTATTATGATGGACCGACAACGGCATCATCTGTCAGTGTTACACCGCAGTATGCAAACAACAATCATCAGAAGACATTACATGTAAATTGGGCGGGCATCTCATCCCATTCATTAAACCGCGTGGAATACAGGATTGCAAACTGGGGAAATGGAGAAGAAACAGGTGATTATGTTTCATATTCTTCATCTACAAAGATTGGAACGAGTGGAAACGGAAGTGCGGATATTGACTGCAGTACGATGCCGGAAGGCCATTATAAACTTGTTGTAAGAGGAGTAGACAACGGTTATATTGCAGGTTGGGGAGCAGCAACATGGTTTACGATAGACCGCACGGCTCCGAAAGCAGGGGATATATCCTTTGAGGAAGGAAATGATGAGAGCGAACCATCCGGTTCTCTGAATCCGAGACTGGAGGTCGAGATCTTAGATGAGAATGCATCCTATTTTAAATACCGTCTGGAAGGAACCACAACTTATCATGAAAGTGCAAGGGCGGATGAAGATGGATACGCCTATGCAAATGTTTCGATTCCAGCAGACAGCATGACAGGAAGAACAGAGTATCAAGTTTATGTGATCGTTGTTGATAAAGCAGGGAATGAAAGCGGGGAAACAAAAGTATCCTATTATTATACGGATGCCTCAAAAGCACAGGATTATGCACCAACCAATGTAAAGGTCAGAAAATCGTATGGAAAGAATGTCATCTACTGGGATAAGAGAGAACTGACAGACAGTATCTATTATGCAGTTTACAGGGGGGAATCCGCGGATTTCACACCGGATGATTCGACACTGGTACGTGGTGCGATCAAAGATTCCTACTGCATGGATACCAGAGTGGGAGATGGCAAGAGTTACTATTATAAAGTACAGGCACAGAAACTGGCAATGGATGGAACGATCAATGGAAAAAGTACGGATGCATTATCAGAAAAAGTGGCACAGGATACACAGGAAGAATATGAAAAAAAGACTAGGAAGTAAAGATTACAGAGACAGCATGGAGATCAGCACGCCCAATGGGACAGGATCCGTTGAAAAATCCCAGGGGAATCTGATGTATGAAAGTACAGATTTTTCAATTCCATCACTGCTTTTGAATCTTGAACTCACAAGAACCTATAACAGCCAGTCAGATAAAGAAGGAATGCTTGGAAAAGGATGGTATGACAGTTTTCATAAGGAATTATACCAGTTGGGAGATGATCTTGTATTTCAGGACAGTGACGGAACCTATCTGACATACAGTCCACAAAAAAGCAGAAGTGTTGATGTTTCTTATCAGAATAAGGAGACAAAGGACTATGCACTTTCATTTAATACAGAAGATGATGTAAAAAGATCATCAAATGGGGATCAGAGAGCAGCGGCATATGCAAGACTTCAGAATGCTGCTTCTGAAAATATCTTTGGAAGTGCCATTTCCAATAAAGGAAATTATCGTCCGGGGAAAAAAGACGATGATAGTGAAGACAGTGGAGCATCCGAAGGAGAAAAGGAAGTGATCACGGTGTCCAATGTCGGAAATATCCATATGAAGGATGGTATGACATATGCATTTGATGGGAATGGTGAGATCACAAAAGCAGAGGACAGTAATGGCAACTATCTGATCTATCAGTACGATGAAAAAGGAAGATTATATAAGGTTGTTTCCAATCTGAACAAAGAACTGATTTTTACATATTATGAAAACGGAGAACAGGAAGATCTGTTAAAGAAGATCGATCTTGCAGATGGAACAAAGGTTGTTTATTCATATGCTGAAGGGAAACTTACGAATATTTCTCACAAAAACAGCGGAGAAACAGCTTCTGTGGATCAGACATATGCTTATGGAAGTAATGGGAAGATGAGCAAGATCATCGATGCAAAGAAGAACGGGTACCAGATCGCTTATACAGGAGAAAAAGCAGAAAGATTTATCCGTCCGAATGGAGAATACCAGCAGCTTTCTTATGGCGATGGAACAACAACGGTATCTTTCCACAAGGCAGACGGAACCAAAACAGCACAGGATTCCATGAGTTTTGACAAGAATACAGGAAAGATCCTGAAAAAGACGGATGCCAATGGAATTGAAAGCAGTTACAGTTATGATGATGGAGGAAAAGACGGAGAACAAAATGGCTGGGTAAATGAGTATCTTGTAAGAAAGATCAAAACGGAAGTGGATTATCAGGAGCTGGATGCTGCCGGACTGGTGAAATTTTTGAAAACAAACAAGGAAAAAGAAGAAACATTTACGATCGCCAGTATCGAGTACAATGAAAACGATGATGTCATCTCTGAGACCGAAGAAAACGGAGATATAACAAGCAGTGAGTATGAGGATGAGAAAAATCCATATCTTCCAACAAGCGAAACTACAACGAATGGAAATGACTTTATTTCACAGACTGTTTATGAATATGATCCCAAAGGGAATGTAATATCAGAAACAGATAAAGGCGAAAATAAAAAAGAAGAAACCAAAACAGTTACATCCTATGATGATCACGGACAGCCAACAACAGTCACGACAACAAAGGAAGGAGCTCCTGATTCTGTAGAACAAACGACATATCAGGATACTGTACAGGGAACGACACAGACAACAACAACGACACAGGGAGAAGAGAAAGAGACATCTGTGATAAAAACAGATGCCATGGGACGTGAAACAGAAAATACCAGTAAAGACAGGAAAGGGAATATCTTAAGCAGTACGGAAACATCGTATGATTTCATGGGAAGAGCGATACAGACGAAAGTAACATCCGATGGAGTGACACAGACAGAATCTAAAACATATGATGATAACGGAACGGTGGCAACAGAAACCAGTGCATCAGGAATAAAGACAACGTATCGTTATGATTCACTAAACCGCGTGATCAAAGCAACAGAATCAGCAGACGGGACAGATACCGTCACGGAAACTTCCTATGGATATGAAGATGCACAGATCCATACGTTGAATGGAACGAAAGACTATCAGAATCTGAGCGTTCAGACAACAAAGACCAATGGACGTGTCAGTGAAAAGTCATGGACAGATGCAGCGGGACAGACCGTCAGAAGTTTCAGCCATGGATTATATACGGATCATGTGTTCACCAGTGACGGAAAAGAGATCGCAACGATCAGTCTTGGAACAAAGACTTCCGGAGATGGAAAGATTGCCTTGCAGTTATATGACAAAGAAGGAAAACAGACAGCTGCGATCCAGAATCCAGAGATTACAAAAGGGACTTCTGATGCCACAGTAAAGGTTGGAAACAGTTCCATCTTACAGAAAACAGAGTATGACACAAAGGGAAATGAGACAACAAAAACCGATGGCAATGGAGATCAGATATCTTATGCTTATGATGACCAGAATCGTGTAACCGAGATCACACAGGGAGGACAGAAGACAAAAGTTTCCTATCAGGTGAATTCAGACGGATCAACGACAACAAGCGTTACAGATGCGAATGGACATGTCAAGCAGGAAACAGCCAGTGCATCCGGATCAGTGACAACAACATCGGATCTTGGAGACGGCAGTGAATCCATTACAACAAAGTATACCTATGATGACCGTGGAAATAAGATTTCAGAAGTCTATGCCAACGGGGCGAAAAAGACCTATGAATATAACAGCCGGAATCTGGTTACAAAAACACAGTCTTATGACAAAGAAGGAACAAAAACACTGACCAGCCGGTATCGTTATGATGATTATGGGCAGTTGCTAGAGATGACAGATTACAGGGTATCATCTGAAACAGAGACTGCGTATCGTTATACAGAATATACTTATGATCAAGGAGGAAGGATCACAGCATTTGCAGAGATCAGTCAGAATACTCAGCCAACGGCAGATGATATCAAAGCACATCAGATCCGGTATACTTATAATGAGGATGGAAATCTCAGTAAGGTATCCTATCCGACAACCAAAGACGGAATCCAGTCATTATCTTATATTTATGATGTAAAACGGATGGTTGCAGGAGATCAAAGGAGAACTGTATTCCAAGGGGCAGACAACAGAGAAAGTCCTCAGAAGTTATACCTATGATGCCTATGGAAAGTCAAAGAGATCAAGGATTACAGAAATCTGCTAAAAGACAGTGATCAGGCAGTTCAAAAAGATCTATATCTATGACAGTTTTGACCGTGTCAAAGAGATGACCTACACAGATCTTGAGACAGGAAAAGTGATGGAATCTTATCAGTACAGTTATGATAAGAACTCTAATATCACAAAGAAAACGCAGGTCAATAACTATCCAAAGGAAGATGCAGACAAAGTTAATGAGACGAAAGTCTATACTTACGATACACTTGGATGACTGATAAAGACGGTAACAACAGATCATAAGAAGGATGACAAGACAAAGACGGTCACATATACCTACGATAATGTTGGAAACAGGCTCAAAGAAGATGACGGAACAACGACAACATCGTATACTTATAACGGATTGGATCAGTTAAAGACATCCACGAAAGAGAAAGGAACTGCGGTAGAAGAAGTCCGTCAGTATGATTACGATGCGAATGGAAACCAGACAGATGTAAAGAACACAAAGACTGGTGAGAATCAGACTTATGTATATGATTCAGAAAATCGTTTAAGTCAGGTGTCTGTGACGAAAGACGGAAAGACAGCAGTGATCCAGCAGAACATCTATAATGGAGAAGGACAGCGGATCCAGAAGATTGATGGAGATGAGACAACGAACTATTATTATCAGAATGGTGTTGTTGCTTACACAACTGATACAGATGGAAACCAGAATTCACAGAATCTGATCGGAACCGATGGAAATGTCCTCGCAACAGAAAGATTTCAACAGAATGCAACACAATATTATCTTTACAACAAAGATATCCAGGGAGGTACAAGCAGTCTGGTAAAAGAAGATGGAAGTGCTGATGCAACATACCAGTATACGGATTTTGGAGAGACAACGATCCAGGGTGATGATCAGGCGAAAAATGAAGTGTGCTATACTGGTGGAATCTATGATCAGAGTACGGGATTGTATTATCTGAATGCACGGTATTATAATCCAGAAGATGGCAGGTTTATGACGGAGGATAGTTATCGTGGTGAGATAATGAAACCTGAGACTGGACATTTGTATGTGTATTGTGCGAATAATCCGGTGAATTATGTGGATCCTAGTGGGCATTTTGCAATAGCGGTACCGGTTTTTGGTAAAGTTAGTACTTGTGGGAGGAACAGTAATTTTATGTATCTTATTCTACATTGGAAGAATCATAGTCCGAAGACAAGATATGATGGAAGAAGGATTTTCTTATAGAAGTACAATTTTCAGATGGATTGTAGCAAAAGCTATTAGACATGGTATCAAAAAATATGCTGAACATACAACAAATCAAACGAAAGCGAATAAACAAAAACATCAAAAAGCAAATGCTAGGAGACAAAGAGAGCAAGGTGGTGATAAAAAAAGAAATAAAAAAGGATGGAAATCTAGGAAATAATAGTTGAAATAGTTAATTGTAGTTAATTATAATTTATTAGAGAAAATTATTTTTATATAATAGCTATAAATATCTAAAAGGAGTAAGTATGATTAAAGAATTAATAAAGATAAAAGAAAATAATGATATAGTTAGTATATTTTGCGATGAAGATGATACTTCGATGATTTTTGGAAGAT
>ENA-OQDT01000311-OQDT01000311.1-human-gut-metagenome-genome-assembly--contig:-NODE-311-length-32236-cov-3.563051_pt1 | contig 32236 bp, 29 predicted proteins | sample MGYA00242786_ERZ504617 | MGnify/ENA primary metagenome ERZ504617 (study PRJEB26092, sample SAMD00036337) | human gut metagenome | host: Homo sapiens | study: EMG produced TPA metagenomics assembly of...
CTTGCATTCTGTACCGCAATTCCCGCTGGCTTACGGCAAACTATAATTTTCTTTATCTTCGAAAAGAATGTAGTCCTCTATTTTCCCACTAAACATCGTCTGCTTCCCTCATAGTTTCCAATTTTTCTCTGCTCATTATAGCGGATTAAAGCCTGATTTTACAAGCTCACACTTTCTATTCCGGTATGCTTTATGCTGCATATCGGTTCCTGTTCACTTCGTATCCAATACATCATCCCGCTTTTTTGTCTCTCACAGCATGGAAAAGGACGGTCATCATTTTTACTTATATTTCAAATGATGACCGTCCTAAAATTCTTCAGTATTCAATGGTCTTTTTCCTCGTTTTTCAAATTGATTTACAATTTAATATTTACGTGGTCTTTATTCAGTTGTTCTATATTCAGTTTTAAGTTTTTATTTAAAATATCTTATCTTATTTCCTGCTCATAAACGATATGATGTTTATCATTCGGTTTATTTAGAAGTTTGATAGATTGAAATTATAATTCACGTTTTATAATTTCTTCTGCAGAAATATCGGATATACTTCTCAGGCTCTGAATCATTATCATAAACAATTTCAAACTTAATTCGGTTAAATCCAAAACCACTTACTGGTTCATATGCTCTCTTATATGTATTATACAAAAAGTTTGAGCGGAAGTTCCTGATCTATTTCTGACTGGAATATCAATTATGATATTCTTCTAATGCAAAGTTTCGATTCATATTCTAAAGGTTCAATAGGAATCTCAAGATATCCTGCTTATCTGTGATAAGGGGTTATATCCTCTGGAGAAATGTTTCTTTACACAAGTTCCAGATCTTTGTATTAGTGGTGGACAGTTATTCAATATAAGTAATCGCTTCTATTTACCTTGGATACGTTTATAAGTATCAGCTGAATCAAGTGATACTTTATTTTCTATTTACACGGTTCTCGTATCAGGTCTTCTTGCAGGAAATGCGATTCCTGTCTCTCTTATATTGATTTAGTAAAGATTTTATGTTCCCATTGGAATCACTAAGCTTCCTTTCTTTATGAAGTTGTTTTTCTTTTCTTTTGATGAGCTTATATTACCATCTCTGATCTTATTTGTCAATACTTTTTCGTGTATTTTTTGTTTTATTTCTGTTTTATTTTGGCGTTTCACGTTGTATTTCTGTGTTTTTTACTAATTATTATAATTATTCAGAATATTTGTTTATATAACAAGAAAGGCTCCTTTTTGCAAAAGTCTAAATGGGTGTTTAAAAAAGGCTTTCTGCAAGATATACGTCATGATTTGTGGGAGATTTTGTCCGGTTGAGGGTATCATAGCGGGCTACGACAACCGAATTCGGGCAAAATATACCGCAAAGTGGGACGTGCAGATTGCGGAAATGCTTTTTTAAACACGTTCTAGCCTATGTAGAAACACATTGAGCGATATTTGCCTTTTCGTTGCAGTGTGATCATACCATGTAGAACTTTTTATGTAACAGGGAATTCTGATAAAAAGGCAGGTCGCTCTCAAAAAGAATGACCTGCCTCATAACATTTTATTTTCTATTGTAATTGATCAGACAGCCTTTCAGGATGATTTCCCGCTCATCATCTGTCAGCTCTCCAAGTGTTACGGTAAACGGAACCAGTCCGCTCTCTTTTACCACATAACCGGTAATGCTGTCGGCTTTCTCTTCCACTGCCTTGCGGATTTCCGGGAAGAACAGGTAATCACCGTTTACAAACGGAAGATCACCGGCCGGGATCAGGAATGGAAGCATTCCCCAGTTAATCAGGTTGGAACGGTAACGTTTGGTAGCGTATTCGTTGGCAATGTTTGCCCACCCGCCAAGTACTTTCTGACAGGAAGCAGCCTGCTCACGGGCAGAACCATCTCCGGGCTTCACTGCGAAAATAGTACTTCCAACGCCAAGATTGCCTTTGCCAGCTTCCGGATACTCTTTGTTCACCGCTTCCATAACCGGCTTCAGCTCTGGCAGTGCATCCAGCGGACATTCGCCGTTCTCAATGGCATGCTCTGCTTTCTGAACCTCTTTTGCCCGTCCAACATAAGCCGGATCCTTTCTGGAAAGAGTAAACTCAGCCAGTCCAAGAGGATTGGAACGGTAGGAGGAAGTCTCACCAGACGGGATCAGCTCGTCGGTAGTAGTTACCGGATCGTGAATTTCGGAAACAACCTTCAGAACCAGATTCTCTGCAAGTGCCGGCATCTTCGGCCAGTCTTTGATGTTCGGTCCAAACTGGATCTCAACAGACGGATCAGCCACGCCTTTGCTGTCAAATACACGGTTATCGTAAATCGTTTTATCAAAGAAATATTTCTGTCCTCTGTACTCTCCTGTGAAATTCTCAGCAGAGGTAAGGAATCCCTTGTTTGCAGCTGTAGCAGCGATAGAACGGGCATCCATAAGTGCGACAGAAGAAATCTGACCATTCTGGATCTTGGAGCCTTCACGGTTCGGGAAGTTTCTGGTGGTATGGCGGATACTGAAAGCATTGTTTGCCGGAGTATCTCCAGCGCCGAAGCATGGACCGCAGAATGCCGTTTTCACAACAGCACCTGTCTCAAGAAGATCTGCCAGAACTCCATTCTTAGCCAGCTCCATATAAATCGGAGTACTTGCCGGATATACGCTTAAAGTAAAGGCATCTGCACCGATGCTGGTTCCGCGGAGAATATCCGCTGCAGCACAGATATTCTCAAATCCACCGCCTGCACATCCTGCAATAATTCCCTGGTCAACATAAAGCTTTCCGTCTACAACCTTATTACGGAGAGTATAAGGAACCTTGCCGTCCAGACTTACCAGAGCTTTTTTCTCAACATCGGCAAGGATGTCATCCAGATTTGCATTCAGTTCATCAATTGTATAAGTATTGCTTGGATGGAACGGCATAGCGATCATTGGCTTGATCTCGCCAAGGTCAATCTCCACACAGCCGTCATAGTAAGCCACATCTCCCGGTTTCAGCTCTTTATAGCTCTGGGCTCTTCCATGGATCTCGTAAAACTCCTGAATCTTCTCATCTGTCTGCCAGATGGAGGAAAGGCAGGTAGTCTCAGTAGTCATAACATCGATTCCAATACGGAAATCAGCACTTAAATTAGCTACGCCAGGACCTACGAACTCCATTACTTTATTCTTCACATAACCATTTGCAAATACTTTACCAATGATAGCAAGAGCAACGTCCTGCGGTCCTACGCCCGGACGGGGGGCTTCCTTTCAGATAAATAGCAACAACTCCTGGCATATTAATATCATATGTCTGGGAAAGGAGCTGCTTCACAAGCTCCGGTCCACCCTCTCCCATAGCCATGGTACCAAGAGCGCCATAACGGGTATGGCTGTCTGAGCCAAGAATCATCTTGCCGCACTCAGCAAGCATTTCGCGGGCAAACTGATGGATAACTGCCTGATGTGGCGGAACATAGACACCGCCGTATTTTTTCGCACAGGTAAGACCAAACATATGGTCATCCTCATTAATAGTACCGCCAACTGCACAGAGGGAGTTGTGACAGTTGGTCAGAACATACGGTACCGGAAAACGCTCCAGTCCGGAAGCACGTGCAGTCTGGATAATTCCTACAAAAGTAATATCATGGGATGTCAGTTTATCAAATTTAATCTGAAGCTTGTCCATATTACCGGAAGTATTATGGGCTTTTAAAATAGAATAGGCAATGGTATTTCTTGCTGCATCTTCTCTGGAAACAGGAAGCTGGGCTTCAGCTGCCGGAATGATTTCCTTTCCATTCTGCAGATACACGCCAGTATCATATAATTTCATAATAAAGCTCCTCCTCATCTTGAGAGATTTATAAGTAACAAATATTATGCAGCTGTTCACCAGCAACATTCTGAAAGGTATTTTTTGTGAACAGCAGCAACATTATCGTTAATTATAGTAGATTTCTCCGAAAGGGTCAAGCAAAAACACTTTAGCGTGCTAAAAAGCTTTTTCTGCAAAAAATGGTCTGTAATTTTGCTCCACATTTCTGTTGCAACTTTTTCAAATCAGTGATAAGGTAGAATCTACCAACACTGAAATAATGGGAGGTGTTCTAAGATGTTTCGCCTTTGGGGACGAATCTGGAAAGATAACCATATGCTGAAGGATACCGTGATCTGTGATGACCGCCAAGAGACCAGGACGCACAAGGTTTTTCACTGTCTGGAGCAGATCTGTTATGAGCTGGATCTTGGTAATCCAATCTGGCTGGATACTACGGTGCGGGATTTTAAGAAGCACAGTAAAACACGTTTTTATCAGGATAATTTTATTGAACAGATTGACTTTGATTACCTGGAAATACAGGTAATAGAGGAAGATGGAGGAGAATGATGAAAAAGACAAAAATGTTTATGCTGGTTCTCACCAGCGCAGTACTTGCCCTTACTCCGGTAACTGCAAACGCAGCTGAAGCTGCACCTTCTCAGGTAACGGAAACTGTTATTGCCACCCCTACTCCGACACCCAAAAAGCCACAGAAAAAAGGCTGGGTGAAGACCAAATCCGGAATCAGAAGATACTATCGAAAAGGAAAACGCCTCACCGGTTTCCAGAAGATTGGCAAGAATTATTTCTATTTCAGTGCCAAGGGAACCCTATTAAAAAATACTACTGTTAATAAAGGTTACAGGGGATTTACTTACTACATCGACAATAAAAGTCATGTAATCGGCAGAAAAAAGGGTTCTACCTACTATACTGCCAGCGGAAAGAGAATGACTCAGGTTCAGATTGCCAACCTCCGCTCCAAGCAGATTGCAGCAGAGATCACCAATTCCAGCATGTCCAAATCCCAGAAGCTTCAGACATGCTTCAACTGGGTGATCAAGGGCTATTATAATATCTGGCGTGATTTTGACCAGGGCGGCAAGGACTGGCCGGCTACTTTTGCAAATGACCATTTTCTCCATCACAACGGAGACTGCGTTTCTGACGCTGGCGCATTTGCTTACCTCGCCAAGGCAATCGGATACAAGAATGTTTATGTATGTGCCGACGCTGTGCAGAGCAACAACAATGCCCACGCATGGTGCGAGATCAACGGGTATGTTTATGACCCGCTTTTCGCAGAGGCAAAGAGTTACAGCAAGTATTACGGTGCTACTTACGGCTCTTATGGACTTTACCCGGTTTTGAAATATAAGATCTCATAAATAGTTAATATTCGCTGTACTGGCTGCAGTAACTAAGTTCAGACAAAATATATGCGGCGCACAGATTACAAAAGCTCCCGGATCCGCTACAGGATTCCGAGAGCTTTTTTTGCAAGCTGGTCAGCCATATCGTTGTATTTGTCGTTGGAGTGTCCTTTTACTTTTACAAAATGGACTTTTACTTTCTTCACGGCTTCCCGGTAAAAGGCCTGATACGCAATTGTTCCGGGTTTGGTAGCTTTCCAGGCACCGGTACACCATTTGGCAATGCCTTCATAATCATGGTAAATGGTGATTTCCGGAATATTATGATCCACAGCATACTGCATTGCCGCTTCGGAGCCTTTGATTTCTCCTGCTACATTATGCATCAGTGCCAGCTCTTTGTCTGTCATTTTTTCGCAGAATGTGTGCTCTTCTCCATCCTTCAGGATGACCATTCCGTAGGAAAATTCGCCGGTGTCAGAGCGGTAACTGCCATCTACGTAGGCAATCACCTGGTCTGACGCAGGTTTTTCTGCCCTGGAAAGTGTATCCGGGATGCCCTCTGCACTCACACCGGCAAATGCCTGTGCCTCTTCCATAGTGGAAAAGCTCTTAAATTCTGCTCCCGAAAATCCCGTGACCTGTTTCTGGCACTCTGCCCAGGTCATAAATACACCTGTTTTTCTGCCTGTTCTTACTGCATAGTATTTCTTTGCCATGTAGTCTCCCTTCTGTATCAGACATTCTCAAACACTTTTTCTTTAATTATAACGAAACTGTTTCTTATCTTCAATAATAGATTAGAGCATGTCCACAACACACTCTAATCTATCCCTGGCCCCGAAACTTTAATATACCCTGTTTGTCCTGTCGTCACGTTGGAACCGCTGAATGTTTTTCACCACTTCATCCACTACGCGGAATCTGGTCTCTTTCGCAGCCCATGCAATATGCGGAGTAATGATCAGTTATTGCTGTTCTGGATCTTAAGAAGCGGATTCTCCGGATCCATTGGCTCTTTGCAAAGAACATCAAGGCCTGCACCTGCAATGGAGCCTTCGGTAAGAGCTGTATACAAATCTGGCTCATTTACAATGGCGCCTCGCGCAAGATTCAGGAAAATAGCGGATTTCTTCATCTTGCGGAAATTTTTCCAGTGTCATCAGATTCTCCGTGTACCCGTTCAGCGGTGCATGGACGGAAAGAATATCAGAGCGGGAAAGAAGCTCATCCAGGCTTACCTGTTCATATTCTGTATTGTATTTCTTCCCGGAAGCGGAATAGCAGATAATATGGCAGCCAAATGCCTTGGCAATCTGCGCCACCCTGTTTCCAATTGCGCCAAGACCGATAATTCCCCAGGTTTTTCCATCCAGCTCGAAGAAATTCTGTCCGAAATGGGAGAAACAGGTTCCTCTTGCATATTCTCCGGATTTTACGTAATTGTCGTAATAATTCAGTTTTTCCAGAATATAGAAAAGAAGAGCGAAGGTATGCTGTGCCACTCCGTTTGTAGAGTATCCGGCAACATTGTAAGCTGCAATTCCCCTCTTTTTCAGATAGTCTCCATCCAGGTTGTTAAAGCCTGTTGCGGTCAGGCAGACCAGCTTTAGGTTCTGTGCTTTTCCAATGGTAGACTCGCAGATTGGAACCTTGTTGGCCACGATCACATCTGCGTCTTTTGTCTTTTCTTCCATTTCATCTGCTGTTGTACTTCGATATATTACTACTTCGCCCAGTGCCTCAAATGGAGTAAATACCATATCCTGTCCCAGGCTGTCTGCTTCCAGAATTACAATTTTCATAATGTGCTCCTCGCTTTCTTCTGTGCTCATTTATATAGTCGTGCGTTTCCTCATCTGTTTTATAAAATACCGTTTTCTCCGGGAAAATGCAATCCCAAACTATAAAATGTACAATAAGTGTTACTATCCTGTTATTATTCACTGGTGATGTTCTGCGAGGTGTTTTTTGTGAACAAAGTTCACAGAAAACCCGAGAATTAAGTTTGCGCAGCGTGTTGCTGTAAATGGGGAAAACAATAATCCCAAAAATACAAGAGCGCAAGGCTGATAGTGCCTGCGCCCTCATCTACCATTCTGTAATTGTCAAGCCATAAATTCCCGGATAATTTCCCTCATAATCTTCTCTTCCTCAGGAGTCAGCATCTTACTGAAATGACTTCCGGAAGCAGCTGTCTGCTTGATGCTACTGGTAATCTTATCCACGATTTCTTCCTGTAAAACAGGGTCAGCTTTTTTCGCGGCTGGAATCTCTTCTGTCCAGCTTCTCATCTGCTCCACATAATCTGCCAACGTATCCATCACCAGCTCTTCTTTGTAAGAAAAATCCAACGCCTGACGTAAGAGCAATAACACCACCGGTACAGTGGCGCCCACATACAGATAAGTCAGAGGAAGTCCCTCTTCTATCCTTAACGTCTTGGAAAAATAGATGGCACAGCCAAGAATCACAGTGGACAAAAGTGCCGGATACCACACCAGCCGATTCATTCTGTGAAGAAGCCTGTCCCGTGTTTTCCAAAGTCTCAGCCATTTTTCCTTCAAGCTGATCCGCTGACTGCTGCCTGCTCCTTGGGTGTTTTTTCGTGCCTGTGTTTTTGCTTCCGGTACTTTTCAGCATTCTTCTGTAGGTGAGGTTTGTCGTCAGCATTCCAATTGCTCCAAGGGTCCCAAGGGCCGCCATACTGTAGAGCAATATCTGCAGATCCATAATTTTCTCCAGCATAATGTCCTCCCATGCTTTCTTTCAAATTGGGAAACTGTTCAATATCTTTGCACCGCAGTTCTCTTTTTTTGTATGAACCTGATTTCAAAAAATACCTGGCGGAACATTGCCAATAAACAGTAACCTTTTACGAACATTATACCGCTGTCCTGTTCTGTATGAAACATAAATCGTTCGTCAAATTCTCGGTGAATCCCGCTTATCCTGTGGTTTCTCTGCATATTTTCCTATTTTATGATCACTTATATAAAGACTTTCCGCAATATATCAATTAGTTTTTGATTTATTGCGGAATAAGTATGATATATTGCGGAATAGCATTGATTTTTCGCGCTATAAGTCAAATATATCGCGGAAATAAATGTAAATGCCCCTTAAACAGATTCTGATTATATCTACAGAGTCTGCTTAAAGGGCAATACATTATCTTCCCTACATTTCCTGCAATGCAGCTACCACTTTCTCAAATTGCATAAAGTGAGACGCCTTTACCAAAATGGTATCACCGGTCTGCACATAATCAGACAGATGGGACAAAAGGCTGTCACGGTCCGGTTCTTCTATAACGATAAGCTCCGGGTTCTTTCTCGCCATCTTCGCAATGTTTGCGGAAAGAGGGCCGGTGCAGATGCAAACGTCAATTCCACACTGGGCTGCATGCTCGCCTACCTCTGCGTGAAGCTGAACTTCATTCTCTCCAAGCTCTCCCATGTCGCCTAAGATTGCCACTCTTCTGCCAGCACCATCTTTCAGCACATCCAGTGATGCTTTCATGGACATTGGGTTGGCATTATAACAATCGTCTACGATAAGGAAACGGTCTGTCTCGATCATGTGGAATCTGCCGCTGATGGCTTCCAGGGTCTCAATTCCATGACGGATCTGCTCCAGCGTCAGTCCGTAAATACGACCAACTGCAGTTGCTGCCAGGGCATTGTATACCATATGACGGCCAGGCATTGGGATGTCCGTTGTAAAAGACTCCTCACCTACGTGAATGCGGCAGGTCATGCCTTTCAAACCTCTGCTCACGATCTCATCCGCATAAATATCCTTATCTGACTCCATACCGAAGAATACAGGCTTAATTCCTTCATATTCTTTCACAGTGCAAAGCTTATCATCGTCACCGTTTAATACAATATGTCCATCTTTTTTTCAGATATTTAAAAATTTCGGTTTTCGCTTTCAACACACCGTCTCTATCACCCAGGTTCTCCAGATGGCAGGTGCCAATATTCGTGATCACACAGGTATCGGGTCTTGCAATCTTCGCAAGTCGGGTCATCTCACCAAAATCGCTGATTCCCATTTCCAGAACTGCGATCTCATCCTCGTCACGAAGGCGGAATACGGTGAGTGGAAGACCTAACTCATTGTTAAAGTTTCCCTGTGTTTTCAGGGTACGGTATTTCTCTTTCAGGACAGAGGCAATTACCTCTTTTGTACTTGTTTTTCCCACACTTCCGGTAATTCCAACAACCGGAATCTGAAGCTGCTGCAGGTAAAATTCTGCAATGTCCTTTACAGCCTGAAGGGAAGATTCTACCTTGATATATGGGAAATCAGCATTCTCCAGGATTCTCTCAGATAAGGTAGCAAGCGCACCTGCCTCCATCACCTGGGGAATAAATTTATGGGCATCTACACGTTCGCCTACGATGGGAACAAATAAGGTTCCGGCTTCTGCTTTCCGGCTGTCTGTTGTAATAGAGGAAACCTCCTGCTCCAGCTTGTCAGACGGTCCGGAATAAACACCGCCGCAGACCTTGGTCAGGTTTTTCCAGGGGAAAGATTTTTTCATTTTATTAATCCTTTTTTATATTTAATATAAACATTCGGTATATTATTCGTACTTCTTTAAAGAAATCCGGATCAGTTCCTCGCAAAGCGTCGGATAATCCATTCCCAGTACCTTCGCCTCCTGAGGAATCAGACTGGTAGGAGTCATTCCCGGAAGGGTATTTGCTTCCAGACAGTACATATCTCCGTTCTCTTTCATCATGAAATCCAGACGGCTGTAGCCAGTAAGTCCCAGTGCTTTCGCTGCCTTCACTGCATTCTCCTGCATTTTTGCTGTGAGCTCCGGAGAAATCTCAGCCGGGCAGGTCTCTACAGTAGAGCCAGCCTGATATTTGTTCTTGTAGTCATAGAATCCCTGGATCGGAGCAATCTCGATGATCGGATACGCCTTGTCATCCACAACTGCAACAGAAAATTCACGGCCTTTGATATACTCCTCCACAACAATATCCGCGCCATACTGGCATGCATCTGTAAGAGCCTCTTCGTATTCTTTCTGATCATTTACAATATAAACACCTACGCTGGAACCGCCGCAGCTTGTTTTTACAACTACCGGGAATTCCAGTCCATGCTTAGCAATGTCTTTCTCCAGATTGTCTCTTGTCATGGTAAATCCGCCTGGGGTAGGAACATGGTTCATCAGGAAAACTTCCTTGGTGATACGCTTATCCATTGCCATGGCGCTGCTGAGATAACCGGTTCCTGTATAACGGATTCCCATCAAGTCAAATGCAGCCTGCACCTTGCCATCCTCACCATTTGCGCCGTGAAGTCCAAGGAACACAATGTCACATTTTTCACAAGTCCAGAACATTTGGTCCGAAAAAGCTTCTGCGTTTTTTCTCCATCTCCTTGATCTGCGGATTGAAGCTGCTCATATACTCTGCTGCTTTTTCCACATCATATTCAGCCGGGAAAGGATTCTCCCAGTCTACATTCTCAACTCCACAGAAAATATCTACAAGTATTGCCTCATGACCTTTCTGGCGCAGTGCACCGCAGATTCCGGTACCGGATACAATGGAAATCTCTCTCTCCGTACTGGTTCCTCCAGCCAAAACTACTATCTTCATAATCTTATATCTCCTTTTTTGTTCGTAAACGTAACTGTTCAGTTCCTTCACAGTTACACGCTTTGCCATGCACAGGAATCATGCATTCGCATGATTTCGCGCTGAATTTCCGTGGGGCGTGCAGATTGCGGAAATGATTTTTCAAACAGACTCTAGTTTTCCCAAAACACCTCGCGGAATATTCTCTACTGAATAGTTACTCATACACAACCACCGGCATGCCAACCTCAATATTTGCATAAATCTCGGCCGCCTTGTCATATGGAACATTTACACATCCATGGGAGCCTTCCCACAGATAAAGATTTCCTCCAAACTCAGACCGCCAGGAAGCGTCGTGAATTCCCACATTTCCTGCAAAAGGCATCCAATAGGTCACATTTGCCTCATAATCCTCTCCTGTAAGCACAGCCGGAGATTCCTTGGCATCCAGTGCATAACAGCCTGTAGGAGTGCCACAGCCTTCAATATCCGGATTTCCGCTTACAATAGGTGTGTCCACGATCGGAGTTCCCTTCTGGTAAAAAACAAGACGCTGGTTTGTCAGATCTATCTCTAAGTAGGTGGAACCAATATCATTGGTTCCGCGACTATAGCCTGAATACAGATAAACAGGCTCACGAACCTGGGTAACACCGCTTTCGATAGCAGCGATCAGCGCTTTTACTTCTTCGTCCTGATCGATCACCCAGCCGTAATCGCCGCCTTTAATTTCCACCTGGCGATTATCGTAAGTCAGAAATGTCCTGGTCTGTCCCATAGTATCATATTTCAGCCCAAGGTCTGCCACATACTGCCGCACCAGATTTTCATCCAGTATCACATTGCCATCCTCATCATAACCGAACCAGTTCTTGATCAAGGTACGGTCCACAGTCTCAGTACGATCAGCAAAGTCATAAGTTATGATCACCTTGACAAGCTGGTTCATTTTTTCACAATTGGCTTTCAGCTGTTCATCTGTGCTGTATACCGAAGGCTTCCGGTAGCAGCTCTCGTTCTCCAGATTTACAGAAGTTTTTCCCCGGAGCATGGCTGCGGAAATCACTTCCTCCGTCTTAGTGCGATCCAGAGCATTTCCCATTACTTCCGGAATGATTTCAAAAGTATCTCCGGTATCCTGGATCTGGGCATCCACAGGCTGGACTACATTCTCTGGCTGCATGCATTTCAGATTCTCAACAGCCTGCCCCATGAACTCCACATTATAGCTGAGGGATTCTGAAATATCATAATTCTTATCCTGGTTAAAAGCAAGAAACCAGGTAAAACGGTCCTGATCTTTGATCAACTGCTTCACAATTCCAGTAGACACATAGGAAAGCCCCACATCCTGGGCAGAAATTGCTTCCTGACCGTTTTTCATGGTCTCCACAGCAAGAACATAAGCGCCTACACGCTGGTTCAGAAGGTCCTCGGTATCTTCTGAAGCCATATAGGAACAATTAAAGCCATTTACCATAGATCCTGGAAGAAAATGACTGGAAAAGTAGTACACGCCATATCCATAGGCTCCTGCTGTAAGAAGCAGCAGCAAAACCACAAGTAAAATAACAATCGTTCTTCCTGCGCCTGCTTTTTCCTTATTTTTTGCCATAAATTCCTCCCTGCTTATGATGAATTCTTATTGCCTTTACACGACCACATCTTCTGTTTAACCTTATGTAGGAAATAAACTCCATAGTCGGCATTTATTTCTATCATTCCAAATGCAGACGGGTAAAGACAATAAAAAGCAGATGATTACTGTTCACAGATAACAGTAGATTACTCTGCCTCTTTTTATATGCCAGATCAGGTACTTTTCCTGATCTGGCATGGTTACATTCTATGCGCAAATTTCCGATTTCAGAGCCTGTTTGAAAATAGCGGCTCACCTTTTACGGAAAGGTTACCGTTCACAGCAACACGCTTTTAGCCGAGAAGTTTTTCTACACTGACAAGTTTCACACAAAGTACGAATACCTGTGCTGCTTTGCCAAGATCCTCAAGTGTAGGGAAGGATGGTGCAATACGGATGTTGGAGTCTTTCGGATCCTTGCCGTATGGATAAGTAGCACCTGCGCCAGTAAGGATAACACCAGCCTCTTTTGCTCTGGCTACAATTGCCTTTGCACAGCCATCCAGGGAATCAAAAGAGATGAAATATCCGCCGTGTGGCTTTGTCCACTCACCGATTCCAAGTCCGGAAAGTTCTTTGTCAAGCGTATCCAGAACCAGCTCGAATTTCGGGCGGAGGATATCTGCGTGTTTTCTCATGTGGGCGTGAAGTCCGTCAAGATCCTTGAAAAATCTTACGTGACGGAGCTGGTTCAGTTTATCATGACCGATGGTCTGAACCTGCATATATTTGCGGAAATCATCCAGGTTTGCCTTGGAAGCTGCAACGGCAGCGATTCCAGATCCTGGGAAGCTTACCTTGGAAGTGGATGTAAATTTATAAACAAGATCAGGGTTACCAGCTTTTGCACACTCACCAAGAATTTCAACCAGGAAATCCTGATTATCATCATAGAGATGATGAATGCTGTATGCATTATCCCAGTAAATACGGAAGTCCGGTGCTGCCGGTTTCAGTCTTGCAAAACGCTCTACGGTTTCTTTGGAGTAAGTGTAACCCTGTGGGTTGGAGTATTTCGGAACACACCAGATTCCCTTGATTGCTGCATCTTCACTTACCAGCTTCTCTACCATGTCCATATCCGGTCCCTGTGGAGTCATCGGAACATTGATCATCTCGATTCCGAAAAAATTCGGTGATCTTGAAGTGACGGTCATAACCTGGTACCGGACAGAGGAATTTCACCTTGTCAAGCTTGCACCATGGAGTATTTCCCATTACACCCTGAGTCATGGAACGTGCGATACTGTCGAACATAACGTTCAGGCTTGAATTTCCATATATGATAATGTGTTCCGGATCTACCTCAGACATTTCTCCAAGAAGACGCTTGGCTTCCGGAATACCGTCGATCACACCGTAGTTACGGCAATCTACTCCAGTCTCGCATTTCAGATCTGAATCGCCCTTCAGAACGTCCATCATTTCCATAGAAAGTTCCAGCTGTGCATTGCTTGGCTTTCCTCTTGACATATCAAGGGCAAGTCCCTGTGCCTTGATCTCTTCAAATTCTTTGTCCAGCTCTTTTTTCAGTGCCAGAAGCTCTTCATGATTCATTTCGGTATATTTTTTCATAAATTCCTCCTTCGGCAATTGCCTGTTTGGTGTATCCTCCTCGTATATCTTTTCCATTTTAGTATGCTAAATTGTCGGTTGTCAAGTGTTTGGCTCTATTTTATATAAAATCCCTCTTAAACCGGTTACTGTTCACTTCGTTCACAGTAACACGCTTCGCGATGCACAGAAATCATGCTTTGCATGATTTCGCGCCGCAACTCTCGGGTTTTCTGTGAACTTTGTTCACAAAAAACACCTCGCGGAATGTTACCAGTGAACAGTAACTTAAACCGCTTCCCATCTTCCAGAAGCACCGCATGGCAATACCAGCCCATTTGACTTCACCGGAAGACCAATTTCCTGGGAATCTACATGTCCCTTATACTTCTTCATCTCTGTTGCCAGCATATAAGTAAGTACAGCCGGGGCAAGTCCGGTGGTGTAGGAATTGATCAGGAAAAACAGGGGATCATCGCTGAGAATCTTTGTGCAAAGCTTCACCAGGGGATGAATGGCATCCTCAATTTTCCAGATCTCGCCTTTTGGTCCTCTTCCATAGGACGGAGGATCCATGATAATTGCGTCATAGTGATTCCCCCGGCGGATTTCACGCTCTACAAACTTCACACAGTCATCTACCAGCCAGCGGATTGGTGCATCAGCAAGACCACTTGCTGCCGCATTCTCTTTCGCCCAGGTAACCATTCCCTTAGAGGCATCTACGTGTGTAACGGATGCACCTGCGGCTGCTGCCGCAAGAGTTGCACCACCTGTATAAGCGAACAGGTTCAGCACCTTGATCGGTCTGTCAGCCTTACGGATCTTGTCTCCAAACCAGTCCCAGTTTGCTGCCTGCTCCGGGAAAAGACCGGTGTGCTTGAAGCTGAATGGTTTCAGATGGAACGTAAGCTCCTTGTAATGAAGATCCCACTGCTGGGGCAGATCAAAGAACTCCCATTCACCGCCTCCCTTGGAGCTGCGGTGATAGTGTGCGTTCATCTTGCGCCATCCTGGCTCTGTCTTCGGTGTATCCCAGATTACCTGCGGATCCGGACGGACAAGGAGATATTTTCCCCATCTCTCCAGTTTCTCGCCGCAGGAAGTATCAATTACTTCGTATTCTTTCCAGCCATTTGCTATCCACATTTTATTTTTACCTCATTTTCTATTATTTCGCACAAAAGTCCTAAATGTCATCCATGAATCATATCTGTATAAGTAAAATCATGAATCATTTATAGCACGAATGCGGACAACCCCTGGGAATCGCCACAAACGCAATGTAACTGACTTTCATTTCGCCTAATATCAAACAACAAATTTATGATAGCAGAAAACTGTACCCACGTCAATTTTGTTCATCTTCTTCCCTAAAAAAGTGCCCAAAAATCCGCCTCACTTTTTTCGGATTTTTCCCATTGAACCACATATTTTTCGCACTATAATCACATTAAAAAGGAGCGTGATTCAAATGTCAGAAAAGACTACCGATAATAAACTTCCTTACACCTGTACCTCCGCCTACGACCGCAACGCCTGCAAGGGCTGCGTCTGTTCCACCTGCTATGAACAGGAATTCTGCGACAGGTGCAGCAGCTGCGAAAATCAGTCGAAGCGCAAGGAGCGCTGCAATGCTTATGAGGGTGCATACAATTATTAGTCCTCTGTTTTTTTCTCCTCATGCACAAAAAGTCTGAGTACAGATGCCGTTTCAAGCGACATACTATACTCAGACTTTATTATGAAATCATTCTTTCTGCATATTCCTGCAGCAAACTATCAGCATCTGGCTTTTTCTGCCTTTTCCTTCTGTCTCTCATCCCACAGCTGATCTGCTCTCTCTTTCCAGCAGGCTGCATATTTATCACATTTGCCGCAAAGATGCTCTGCACTCTCCGGTGACTGAAGATCAGTGGATTTCGCGCCGGTCTCTGCAACTAATTTACGCAGGATCTCCGGATTCTCCAGCATTGGACATGGACGAAGCATGTTCTCGTTGAAAGGCTGGTTATCATGATAAGCCTGGAAAATCGGGCTCTTCAGTGCGTCCAGAAGAGAAGTATCTTTGATATTGCAGTTTGAATAATGGATGAATACACAAGGCTCCACATCACCATTTGCATTAATATGCAGATAATGTCTTCCACCTGCAATACATCCATGTACAAATTCAGCATCATTCTGGAAATCCAGCGTAAAGATTGCTTTTGTGCTTCTGAATTTACGAATTGCATGATACATTTCTTCTCGCTGGTCCGGTGTAAGAAGAAGCTCCGGTGAAGCATCATTTCCAACTGGCATGTAATGGAAGAACCATGCAAATAATGCACCACAGTCAATCAGCTTGTCAAAATATTCCTCACTGCTTACACTGTCTACGTTCATGCCTGTATAGCAGGTGGAAACTCCAAATGGAAGACCTCTGTCCTTCAACAGTTTCATTGCATGCATAACCTTCTGATAGATTCCCTCTCCACGGCGTCCGTCGTTGGCCTCCTCGGAACCTTCCAGACTGAATGCCGGAACGAAGTTCTTTACTCTTAAGATTTCATCACAGAATTCCTCATCGAAAAGTGTCCCGTTTGAGAAGGAAAGGAACTCACAATCCGGATGCATCTCACAAAGTTTAATAAGATCCTTCTTACGTACAGTAGGTTCACCACCGGTATAAATATACATGTAAACACCAAGCTCTTTACCCTGTCTGATAATGGAGTCAATGGTCTCCAGATCCAGGTTCAGCTTGTGACCATACTCTGCTGCCCAGCATCCTGTGCAATGCAGATTACAGGCACTTGTAGGATCCAGAAGGATTGCCCACGGAACATTGCAATTGTTCTGTGCAGCAACCTCTTCCTGTCTTGCACTTCCCTTTAAGCTGGCATTTACAATAAAGTTCTGGAAAAATACTTTTCGAACACCTGGATCCAGCTGATACAGGTTCATGATCAGCTTATACCAGTTGCTGTCTGTGTCCTGGATTGCATTACGAATGGCATCTCTCTGACCTTTATACCAGTCCTGCGGAGTGAATTTATCTACCAGCTCCATCAGCTTCGGAATGTTTGTCTCCGGATCCTTTTCCAGATATTCTAATGCTTTTGTTACAGCACCTTCCATAGCGGCCTGTTTTGCTTTATCAATCAGTTTCATAATGCTCCTCCTTTAAATTTCTCTGAATTCATCTTCCCAGACTACATTTTCATTCTCACGGATTTTCACAGTGTATACTACCACGCAAAGCTTCAGTATTCCCTCCAGCAGAAATGCCACGCCTGTAAAAATCACAGTCAGCTTTGCACCTCCTGCCGGATCAACAAGAAGAAGCATTCCAAATATTCCGGTTGCTACTGCAATAAGCAAAACTGCCCACCAGAACTTCAAACCGAATTTTTTCGCTTCCACTGACATTTGGATCCGAAGCAATGCATCGGTCAGAATCACAAGACCGAAAATCACGAAAATCAGTCTTAATATGGCTTCCCTTCTCACCAGAATCAGAATTCCAACTGCAATCATGAGAATTCCAAAGCCAAGGTCAAATTGAAAAGCCAGACAGTAAAAATCTCTGGAAAAATAGCCGATAATCTTAATGATCCCATCTGCAATAAACAGAATTCCTGCAAGAACACAAATTATTTTCACGGCTTTTTCCGGAACAGCCATCAAAAAAATTCCCAAAGCACAGAAAACAACTGCCATCACTATATATCCATTTCGTGCTATTTTCAAAGTTCCTGACGAATTCATTCTGATTCTCCTTTCTGCTTTTCATGGATTTATTATAGTAAGATAAATTTCAAAAAGGAACGGACAAAAAAAGGACTGTGTCTGAAATTTCAGACACAATCCCATATTTGCCTAAAAGCTTACCGCATTTCCATTTTCCGAGGAAAAAAGCAGATTTACAAATTCCCTATACGATTTTCAGATAAACAGGTTTGGTTCCTGCCGCCTTTTCCAATGTTTTCTCAAAAGTATTTTCATAGAGTTCACGCAGCTTCTCTGCATATTCTGTCAGATCATAAGACATCCTGTGATCCATCCAGTCCAGAATCACTCCGATCATTACACATTTATAAAAATGCATGAGCACCTTCATATCTTCTTTTTCCATAATTTCTTCTTTAAAATTATGTACGATATACTGCTTTATAACATACTGGCACATTTTATCCAGTGCACTGGTAAACGTTTCTCTCTGCACGGAACAGTAAATATGGAGCATGGCCTTCTTGTTCTCTCCGATCAGCTTCACCAGTACCTCAAGGCATTCCAGCATAGAATCCACTTCCACCGGATGTTCAAAAGCGTTGTCTACTTCCCGAAGAAGAGCTGATTCCACAACATCAGAAATATCGCGGAAATGATAATAGAAAGTATTCCGGTTCACACCGCAGCGCTCCACAATATCCTTCACTGTAATTTTCGCAAGAGGTTTCTCATTAAGCAGTTCAAACAAAGTCCTGATAATAATTTCTTTCGTAAAACCAGACATTTTCTCACCTGTCATCTTGAAATGAAACCGGACAAAAGCCTAATCGGCTATGTTTCCAGCTTGTTAAGTTATTATCACAGATTATGCCACAAACCAATTTAAAATGCAAGGACAACGCGCCCTTGCATTTACATTAATTTCCCTTGTTTTGATAAATCATCAATTTCTGGAACTGATTCATTTCTTCGGATACGTCCCGGACAGCTCCATAAAACATCTTATGTCCATCCTGTTCTCTCAGGAAAAATGCTTTGATATTTATCCATATATACTGACCGTCTTCTCTTCTGCGGCGCACAGTTCCCTCTGCACCTTCAGCCAGTCTCTGGAAAGACCGCTGGAAAATATTCTGCAATTTTTTTCCTGTCTTCCGGGTGTATTGCCTCCATGACCTGAACATTCTCTGCCAGATCCACAGGATCCTGTCCAACCAGCAGACAGTATTTATCATTTACCTGCAGCAATTCCACATTGTCACAATATACATCATAAATGGCAATTGGCCCAAGAATATTATTCAGTATGCTGTCACTTGCCAGCTCAGACTGAAACAGATCCTTGAAACGCACATGCTCAATTTTTCGTGCCTGAATCCCCCGGTAATCCACATTATTCTCGTCATTGAGAAGTATTTTTATTTCTTCGACTGGAAGAGGCTTGTAGAAGAAATAGCCCTGACCATAAATACAGCCCATATTCAGCAGATAGTTGATCTGGTCTTCCGTCTCAACGCCCTCTGCGATCATGCGAAGTCCCATAATATTTGCCATTCTGGTAACAGCCTCAAGAATTCCCATTCCCTTGTCCATGGTATTCTCATCCATTTTCAGGAACTTCATGTCAATCTTCAGAACATCTACATTTACATCCTTCAGCATATTCAAAGAAGAATATCCGCTTCCAAAATCATCCATCAGAACGGTAAAGCCTGCATTTCGCAGTGCCTCTGCCACACTGGTGATTACCTTATATTCTTCTACATAAGCACTTTCTGTAATCTCCAGCTCTACATATTCCGGCGGAAGCCCATATTTGCGAACCAGATTTTTAAAATGCTCTACTACATCAATTGCATAAATATCCACACTGGATACATTGACAGAAATAGGAATTACCTTGTGTCCGCTTTTTATCCAGTCCTGCAGCGTCTGGCAAACCTGCTCCCACACCTTCATGTCCAGTTCTGTGATCAGTCCGTTACTCTCCATAACCGGAATAAAATATCCAGGTGCCACAATTCCCTTCTCAGGATGCTTCCAGCGCACCAGAGATTCCAGTCCGACGATCTTACCTGTGTTCAGATTACATTTCGGCTGAAGATAGTAGATAAACTCATCTCTTTCCAGACCGGCCTGCACTTCAGCAAGGAGCACATGATTATTCTCCAGGCGTGTCTTCATATCTGAGCTGTAATAAGCACAGCGTACAGCATAATTTCCCTTTACTGTCTCCTGCGCAAGAATTGCCCGGTCATACATCTGTGAAGCACTGAGACTGATATCATCAATTACATAAAAACCAAAAGCAGGAAGGAATCCGGTATGTCCACCGTATGCACGCACAAATCCGGTAATACGGCATTTCAGATTTTCGAGAACTTTTTCATCATTTGGAAGAACAATTACAAAGTCATCCCCACCCATATATCCGGCAATCCCGCCAAATTCCTGACGCATTTTATTAAGATGCGCCCCGATTTCTCTCAGAAGCTTGTCACCTGCTACCTGACCATACCATTCGTTAAAAAGCTTAAAATGTTCAATATCAATGGCTACCAGACAGTATTTCCCTGCCGCAGTTTCATTTACTCTGAGAAAAGTTTCTGTCTGTGTAAAAAAAGGATTTCTGGCAAATAAACCTGTAAGCTTATTCTTCTCAGTCTTGCCCGGGTTTCTCCGTTCCAGAATCTCCTTCTTCATATTTACAAAACGGCAAAGATTATCCATATCTTCCTCGTAAATATCCTTTGCCAAAATCACATGACAGTTCCTTGCTCCCGGCCACTCGACCTCTCCGGCATTGATTTTCAGCCATTTCCCCTGATCTTCATTATAAAATAAATCGGTCTTCCGGTTCGGATGTGCCAACGGGCAATTACGACAGGGCTTCTCTCTTCCCCGAAACTTCTCATAACAGATCTCGCCAGGCTCAAAATCCGAAAACTGTTTCGCCAGTGCTTTACTCATATACTGAATTCGATATGACTCATCTACTATGTATGTAATTGTCTCAGTTCTCTTCTCCTGTCTCATACGCGTCCTTTTCCATTTCTGAATGTAAATCCAACGATTAAAACTATTAAAAATATTATAAGCTATTCCTTTTCAATACGCAACATGTCAACTCGCGAAAGTTTTTCTGATTTTTTTTAGGCATAATGACACATATTACAATAAAGCTAAGAAATGCTCCCGCCAGAAAACAATAGAATCTATTGGCTGGCTGAATGAAATTGGAAAAAACAGTATGATGACCCTATTGCTCACTTTCCAAAAAAAGAGTGGAGCAGCTAAAAGCTGACAAAAGCCGACAATATTGTTGCATTTAGCGTGGCTTTCTTTTACACTCATATTTATCGGACAAGTACGTTTTTATACGGTGCAGTGTATCCATAAGCTTACGTACAATATTTTCATAAGAATATCTTAAGATTTTACCCCCTTTCATCTTAAATTTTGTCTGATACCTTATATATTACAGGGGAGGTGAAAAAGAAAATGGCAACAATTCTTGTATGTGATGATGATAAAGATATTGTAGAAGCCATCAGCATTTATCTGGAACAGGAAGGTCACCAGATTCTAAAGGCTTACGATGGACAACAGGCACTTTTGGTTTTACAGAAAAATGAGGTAGATCTGTTGATCATCGACGTAATGATGCCGAAGCTGGATGGCATCAGGGCAACTTTGAAAATCAGGGAGGAACATTCTCTTCCTATTATTATTCTTTCAGCAAAGTCCGAGGATGCAGATAAAATTCTTGGATTGAATGTTGGAGCTGACGATTACGTAACCAAGCCCTTTAGTCCTTTAGAGCTGATTGCCAGGGTTCGTTCCCAGCTTCGAAGATATACCCAGCTGGGTGCAGCGGTTTCCTGTGAAAGTCAGCATATTTATACAACCGGCGGGCTGACGGTGAATGACGATCAGAAAGAAGTTCAGGTGGATGGCGAAACCCTGAGGCTTACGCCAATTGAATATAATATTCTGCTTCTTCTCATAAAGAATCAGGGCCGGGTATTTTCCATCAATCAAATTTATGAAAATATCTGGAATGAAGAAGCAATTGCGGCAGATAACACAATTGCCGTGCATATCCGGCATATCCGGGAAAAGATTGAGATCAATCCCAAGGAGCCCAGGTATTTAAAAGTTGTCTGGGGACTTGGGTATAAAATTGAAAAGCTTTGATTAAAAGTATTTGAAAGATTCGCTATTGAATATGCCAAATGGCGTTACCAATACGATAAGCAGCACATTATCAAGAAAGGGGTTAATCATATGGAAAAGAAAAAATGGCACCGCAGCCCTGGTATCAAAGGGCTTTTGCTCCTATTTCAATATATTTTTCTGGGAGCTGTAATCTTCTCAGGTTTATTTTTAATTACCTCTTTGGCACATGGTCTGAGGCTTTCTGATTCCGGGAAAGATTATCTGGATTCCACGGCATTTGCCAATACCCTCTACGACGCAGCCTATGACGTGATGTACGGAATTTCTGGTACATTTCCCTATACTAACGTATCCTGGAAAGGCCTTGCCCAAAATGAAGCTTCCCAGTCATCTGACAAAAATGCCTCATCTGCGGCTCACACTTCTTTAAATCAGACATCTGCATCCCAAGTAGTTGATCTTAATGAAATTGCCAACGATGAAGAAATCTCTTTTCAAAACACCTCCGGTCTGGCCTATTCAGTTTCAGACCTGGAAAAATGGGCGCAGGATTTTGATACCTCCAGTGGAAATCCCATTGTGATCTGCCACCAGGCTTCTTCTGCCGACGAGTCACTTTCCCGGCATTATTATTATGTTCAGGATTTTCTGGAAAAAATTGACAGTGGAGAGCTGGATTTTTCTGTGGATATGGAGTATTACGGATTCAGTGACTCTGCAACTGAAATAGCATCCTACGATGAAAATCTCAAACAGCTTATCGAAGACATCAAAGACGACATGCAATATGGTGTAATGGATGATCTTTCCGGCATTCAGATCACATCCGGGGACGGCAAAGTGCTCTATGATTCCATCTCCCTCTATGATGGATATTATGAACCAACAGAGGCTTATCCGCCCCAAGGCGCAGACAGCATTCTGGATGTTCTAAATTCCAATGCCAAATGGAACGACCGCATAGATGAGGCTTTCGAATCTCTTTACAGCCTTCTTTCCAGAACTGACTTTTATATCCAGCAGGAGCAGATTCTGAAAAATTATTCCAAGGGTCACTCCAACATGAGTTACATTTACATTAACGAGGATGACGGACAGGTTATTTCCAATGACAGCGAGCTGGAAGCCCAGCTGGGCTATACCTTGGAACGCAGTGTAACACACGCTGATTCAGCCATAGAAAAGCCTACAGCTGACAATATGGGAGGCACCATCGATTATTGCACAAAACTGACAGATCTTTTAAAATCTATAAATAGTATTTCCTATGTTCTTATCCAATATCAACCAGATGGATTTACCAGCAACCTGGCAGGGCTCAGGAAATACAATACTTTCCCCGGAAACAATGTTACCTGCGACTCCTGGAAGGAGGTGGCAAACTCCCTGCTGCCAGCAGTGAACAGCAATTTCATCTTTGCAGCCTATGTGGATCAGACATTTCCTGTTTCCGATACCTTTTTTGCCGACAAAACATTTTTTGAAAACTATTCCAGCTATCAGAAGCCGGTATTTCTTTTCTTCCTGCTGTGCAGCTTTCTTTTCCTGGCTGCGTTTGTATGGCTAACAGGCAATTGCCGGAAGAAAAAACAGTGACCAAAAGCTGCACCTTTGCTTTTTTGACCGCTGGCCAACCGAGCTTTCTGCAGGACTGATTCTGCTTGCATGGTTTCCTGTCCTGGTACGCTTTTTACAATGCCTGTCCTTTGCAGACTATCAGATTGGCAGACTGCGTGCCACATCGCTCCTTGATGTGAGTCTGTTGCTGAAGCTTATGATTCTGGGGCTTTACACTTTATTCTGGTTCCAGATTGGCTACCTTAGCCTGGTACGGCGGATCAAGGCAAAGCAGCTCTGGAAAAACAGCATCCTGCGCCGTCTTCTTGTCCTGACCTCCAGACTGATTCATTCAGCCAGTCACAAGCTTCACGCCCTTGCTGATCTCTACTCCAGAAACACTGCTGCCAGACTGAAAGCAACCTTCGCTTTTCTTTGCTTTCTTTTCATCAAATATATAATCTGCGGTCCCTTACTTGGCAGCATGCAGCTGTTCTTTTTCTTCAGCTGTCTGGCTGATCTTTTGATACTGCTATATGTCATTACAAAAGCCTGCAGCAGAGAACAGATCATAAAAGGACTGAGAGAAATTTCCAATGGAAACCTGCAATATAAAATTCCTCTGAAACGGCTTTGGGGCGATGATAAACATATTGCAGAATATATTAATAACATTGGAAGCGGTCTTGACGCAGCCGTAGAAAACAGTGTGAAAAATGAGCGGATGAAAACCGAGCTGATCACCAACGTTTCCCACGATCTGAAGACCCCGCTGACTTCCATTATCAGCTACGTTGATCTTCTGAAACGTGAGAATTTTACAGATCCGAAAGTCCTGGAATATCTGGATATTCTGGAAGCCAAGGCAGCCCGGCTGAAGGTACTCACAGAGGATGTTGTAGAAGCCTCCAAGGCCAGCACCGGAAATCTGACACTGAACATGAATAATCTTGATTTCGTAGAAATGCTCCATCAGGTAATCGGAGAGTTCGAGGAGCGTTTCGAAGAACACCATCTTACCATGATGGTACATTTTCCAGATGAACCTTCTGTAATCTATGCAGATGGCCAGCGGCTGTGGCGTGTATTGGAAAATATTTTCGGAAATGTAACAAAATATGCCATGGAAGACACCCGGGTTTACGCGGAAGTAATGAACGCCCACGGTCAGGTGGTTTTCACCCTGAAAAATATTTCCGCCCAGCCGTTAAATTTCGCTGCCGAGGAACTTACCGAGCGTTTCGTCCGCGGTGACGTAGCCCGTGGCACCGAGGGAAGCGGGCTTGGACTTAGCATTGCCAAAAGTCTTACTGAGCTCCAGGGCGGCAAATTCCAGCTTTACCTGGATGGGGATTTATTCAAAGTGACTATCACCTTCCAGGCGCAGAATTCCAAGTGCACTGACGCAGAAGTCCCTGCTCAGCCCAAACCGGAAGCGAGATGATTTTTATCATATGCAGCTATAAAAATAGCAGCAGGAGTAAGCGATTAGTTGTTACTGTTCACTCCGTTCACAGTAACACGCTTCGCGATGCACAGAAATCATGCTTTGCATGATTTCGCGCCGCAACTCTCGGGTTTTCTGTGAACTTTGTTCACAAAAAACACCTCGCGGAATGTTACCAGTGAACAGTAACCTTTAGATCACATAATCATCTGCACTTGCAGCCTGCCAGTCCAGAAGATCTCCCAGTGTAATATTATCTACCACCTCATTGATGGCATCATCAATCTTCTTCCAGAGAATACGGGTAACACAAGCATCCCCTTTCTCACAGCCGGCTCCATCCGGTGCTACACAGTCTACCGGTGACAGGCAGCCCTCGGTAAGTCTGAGGATCATGCCCACGGTGTACTCCTCTGGTCTGCGTTGCAGTAAATAGCCGCCCTGTGGTCCTCTGACACTCTTCACATATCCGGCCTTGTTCAGCACGGAAATGATCTGCTCCAGATATTTCTCGGAAATTTCCTGTCTACGTGCTACATCTTTCAGCCGGATCGGCTCTCCATTGTCATTGGTAGCCAGATCAAGCATTAACTTTATTGCATATCTACCCTTAGTGGATATTCTCATCTTCATTCCTCCTGCTCTGTGATTCTGCAAATGCAAAATCACTCTACAGAAGATTATACCTTCTAATTCCTATTATTTCAATAGGAAATTACCTTTTTATTCGCAGATAATCCAGTATTCCGGAAATAGTTATCGTCTGCGCATGAGCCGCTGCGCGAACTGATAAGCTGGTTCGCAATGTGAACTTTTTCTCACTCTCTGATGTTCCCTCATAAATTACCGGAACTGCTGTGTCGTCATAAGGCTGTCAAGAGTTTCAACTGCCTGATCATTCTGGATGATTTTAAACGTGACATCCTTTTCCCCATCAATTGGCGAGTAATAACAGCAGTCCCTAAAATTCTAATTTTTCTCATATCGTTTCCTTTCCCGGGCTAGAGCGTGTTTGACAAAATATACCGCCAAGCGAGGCGTGTCGATTGCAGAAATATGCTGAAAAAAGAATCGCAATTTTCCTGTCTTTCCCTTATAATAATGCTGATAATAAAATGCTTTATCAAACAAGTATCATTTAAAAAGCACTTGAAAAACAGGAGAAAACGAAATGAGTAACCGAATTGAGATAACAGATTTCACTGCCCCAGAGCTGGATGTTTACGCCAGAATCCCGGAGGTGCAGCTTCTACGATTCTATGAGCCCAAACCAGGACTTTTTATCGCAGAAAGCCCAAAGGTAATCCAACGCGCGGCCAATGCCGGATATCAGCCGGTTTCTTTTTTAGTTCAACACAAGGATCTGGAAAAAGAAGGAAAAGAATTGTTACAAAAGTTCCCGGGAATTCCGGTTTATACAGCAGATTATGAGGTACTTGTAAAGCTTACAGGCTTTGCACTTACCCGTGGAATGCTTTGTGCCATGACTCGCCGGGACCTTCCCTCTGTGGAAGATATCTGCAAAAATGCCCGCCGTATCGCCATTCTGGAAAATGTAGTGAACCCAACCAATATCGGAGCCATTTTTCGTTCAGCTGCCGCGCTTCATATGGATGCGGTTCTTCTCACCCCAGGCTGTTGTGATCCTCTTTACCGCAGAGCCACCCGGGTAAGTATGGGTACTGTTTTTCAGATTCCATGGACTTATTTTCATAAAAAAGTGTCCTGGCCGGAAGCTGGAATGGAGCAGCTTCGCTCTCTCGGATTTAAAACTGTAGCAATGGCTCTTCGGAACGATTCCATCAGCATTGACGCCCCAGCCCTTCAAGCCGAAGAAAAACTGGCGATTATCCTTGGAGCTGAAGGAGACGGACTGGTGGATGCAACCATCACCGGCTGCGATTACACAGTAAAAATCCCCATGTCCCATGAAGTGGATTCCCTGAATGTAGCTGCCGCAAGTGCTGTGGCTTTCTGGGAACTTGGAAAAAGGTGAGGGAATGCTTCCTCACCTTTTCCAGAGCGTGTTTAAACAGGTTCTAAGACTCCAGCATTTTCACCAGACATTCCTTTTTATAAAATGAGATTCCATAACAAAAGATATCTTTATACCTGTCCTTATAATCCTCTGCATACTTTCTCTCTTTCATCTGCGCCAGTGCTTTATCACAATCTTTATTTAACTGTTTCATGCTTTGCGAATATTTTACTTCGAAAATCGCTACCTTTCCATTGGCTTTATCAATAATCACAAGATCTGGTCTTCCCAATCCATGCTCTTTGTTCGATTCAATCTGTTCACCAGCTCCCATAAAAATGCCTGTGAGAAACGCATGATAGAAGTCTTCTTTATAATCATGATAACTGATGGTATTCCACAGCAATAGATTCATTTCTCTGGTTATAATTTCTGGTTTTTGATTCCAGAGAGCCTGAAAAATCGCTGTTCGATTCCATTTTTTCACACTGTCAGCAAACCATTTCATTACCGTAGTTTCAAAAATTTCTCTTATTTCCGCATTTGGTATCTTTAATGCTTTGGTATCCGGTGAAAATGCAGTTTTCCCTTCTGAAATCCGCGCTTCTGTCAGATAACCAGTCATGTAAAGAATACTCCAAAGATTACTTTCGGATGAATGCAAATAATCATAAGTCAGGTTCTCCACATACTGACTACCGGATATACCGGTAAGCCACGAACGAACATTGTAAGTATAACTGTCAGAAAGAGAAGAAACACCATTACGGCTGTTCTTCTTCAAACGGCCCAAATCGTCATACGTATTGTTCGCCAAAGTAACGGCACTTCCGGCATTCAGTTTATGGGTAACGGTTTTCACACGGTCCGCATGGTCGTAAGTATAGGTATATACTTGTGTTTGTTGGGCCTTGCCCGTGGCAGTATGTACATGCGTCACAGTCTTGGGTTTACCTGTAAACGTATAAACAGTAGTGGTAATATCATAACCGCCCAAGTGATTGGAAGAGACAGTCTTCTCCGGACGCCCTTTTTCATCGTAATAATAAGCGGTATAAAGTTTCTTGCCGCTGCCATCGAGCAACGTAGTTACCATACCCGTCAGCAGACCGCCCGCCGGATGGCTTTCCTTGGGGAAATATGACTCATTGTCGAAACCTGTCAGACTGCGGAAACCATAATCATCATAGTAGTTGATGGTATGCACTACAGGGGAATAAAGCGTCATATTAGGATTGTAGCCGCTATTTTCCAGACCTGAAGCTATGATTTTGCCATCATACGACCGTTTTAAAGAAGTCAGCATCGCCGTAGATCCCAAAGAAGCGATGGAACCCCTGAACTCACAAGTTCCCTGAATCACCGGACGGTTGTCAATGTCATACAGGTAGAAAGTGCAGAGCGCGGGACTTTTAGCAGTCTGTTCCCCATCCTGACTGGCAATCATGCGATCGGCACGGTCGTACTCGTATCTGATCCAGTCGGCACCGGGGAGCTTTTTCCAAATACAACGGTTACGGTCATCGTACTTATACAGATAGGCATATTGCGCCAGTACACCCGTACCATCTGTTGCAACCGTCCATGTGCCCGCAGCCGCAAGCGCATCGGCCGCCAGAGGAGGAAGTACGGCACGTAAGTTACTGTAAGAGTCATAGACATAATAGGTATCATGATAACTCGTACCATTCTTGCGCCGGGTAAGGAGCAAATGGCCCTGCTTGTCTTTAAATTCCAAGCTTATCCCCGTACCTTCCTCATCCGTAGTACGGGTGACATACAGTTCTCCTGCCGGGTAATACACTTTGCCGGATTGGATACTGACCTGTACATTGCCACGGGTATCCGTAGTCCGGTACCACCTGCATGACAATTCACCATCGGCTGTATTGCTGAGATACTCGGTCTTCACACGTTTACCGTTGTTATGCCACTCCTGTCCCGGACCGTACTGTTCCAATACCCGATCCAAAGGTGAAGCCTCATAAACAGGTTTGGAATACGCTTTGCCGTCGCCATAATTGGACGACAATTGGGAACGGGATTGAACGGTGCTCAGCGAGAGCGGATTTCCGTTATTGCCCGAAGCGGCATTCACAGGAAGCCAGGAAGCCGAACTACGGCCTGCAGCGTCATATTCCTGATAGTCACCAGGTCCAGTTGGCCGGGAGTCATTCCCACCTGAACAGTCTGCCAGGGACGGCCCAGGTCATCGAAGTATTGGTAGGAGGTGATACTGTTGGATACCGAAAGACCGGTTGTTGCGGTCGTAGCAACGGTAGGAGCGGTAGTTTTCACATAATTATTGTTTCCGGTCTGCGCCTTCGGGTGATGCAAGGAAACGCAAAGCAGCAACATGAATAATAAGTTTCGTTTCATAATCATTGCGTATTTATTGTTTGTAATTGTATTGATAACTCTCTATAATCTTTCCGTTCTGGTCTTTCACGCACGCCAGGCGTCCGAAAGAATCATATTCGTAACTGGTCTTAGTACCATTGGGCATTACGAGCTGTTTCAGATTCAGAGCAGAATCATAATAATAAGTCGTTATCCGGCTACCCTCAAGTGAAGGGTTGCTTCTAAGTGCTTCTATGATAGCCATATCAGCCGAGGAAGGAGAAACGGCACTTGTCACTCTGTCTGTCAATACGGGACCCAATGTATCGAAAGAACCACCCCGGATCTCGGCAATGACTCGCTGCCCCTGATGGGCCCCAGATATAGGAGACCTCTTCAAAATTCACCATCCTTAGAAATAACCGTAGGATTACCGTATTTATCATAGCTTTGATATTTTATGCGAGGCTCGTAATAATTAAGTTGCTTCACATTTTGCAGAGCAATAAAATCTCCCCAGTCCTTATATTCATTGGTTGTCTTACCGACCAATGCCTCCCCCTTATACACAGATATTTCCAGTGCCGGAGAATGTATATTTTTCCAATACATTTTATCGTATATGCTACCCGACATGGCATCTTTCCAAAAATCACAGGTATATTTCTTGCGAACAATCTGTTCGTTTCCTTCGGAATTCACCAAAGTCTCCTCAATGATCTGTCCCAATTCATTATACTTGTAGCGGACCGTTTTATACACTCCATCATTGAACTCCTTCGACTCCTTGACAACATACTCGCCGCTAGTGATATAATAATTATAATAGTCGTAAAGTGAACCCTCTGTAGCCGTAGAAAAATCAGTATGAGTACTGAAAATTTCCTTGATCCCGGAAGCCGGACCATAAATATTGCAATAGGACAATACACGCAGATTCAAGTAATCTCGACGGTTGATTTCTTCATAAGTATTACTCAAGGAATAAACTATTTTACCACTATTGTCCGTTACCGTCTTACCTACCAGTTTTCCGCATTTCCACGCGTTCGACCATTTTGGGATCTCAGTCCGGTTTCCGCGCATCGTTCCATAATACCACTCGTCCATAAAATCACTGAAACGATATTCGGTTTTCCCTTCGGGAGCAGCAGGTGTGCCCATGTACTCCGTCACGCATGAATAGACCACCGTGCTACCCTGCTGGAAGTAATCCGAAAGAGGAAAGGCATGGTATGCGTCTACGCGTGTCCGTTCACCCAGTAAAGTGATAGCACCTTCAAAACCCGGAGCCCAATATGCCTCCAGCAAATAAGACTGAGAGCAATAATCATTGGGATCAACTGTACGTATCGCCCTTCCATTACCGCTTTCATTCAGTCCGTATTTATACCATTTCTTCTCCTGTAGATTGCCGCTTTCATTGTAGACATTCATTTCTTTGATGCGCAATCCGCCGTAGAGCACACCATTCTGTCCACGATGGGGTTCATAAGTGAACGTCGTATATCCTTTGGTGGGATAGACTATTTTAGTCAATATCCCCTTCTGCATATACGCCTCATTTAGCGACCGGTTCAATCCCGGAATCGTACGGTTGTTGGGAAGTGTAAAGTTGGGCACATACAAGGCATGGGGAGAAGAGGTGCTGGGACCGTTGCAATATCCCCAATAGTCAATAGACATATATCCTTCCGGGCGTTTGCCATTGTACTCAAAGCCATAAGAGTATATCTCCTTGTTGTCACTGCCATAGAAACGCGCAGCATCCAGATAGGCATGGTCAGTCTTGGCTAGACGGACAGATTTCACCAAAGTTCCCTGCTGATAAATGCGAATCTGTTCCAATGAACGTATTTCAGTCGATGAATACTGAAATTCCACTCTATTCCCCTTATGGCTGATCTCCTTTAGGATAGGTGTGTTGAAACTCTTGCGAGTAATTCCCGTAACGCCGTCGATGCTGCTTTGAGTAGTACCCTGCATATTATCCTTGAATGAATAGGTGGCTTCTATAACGGGACGGTGAACCAATTTATCGGTCGCCCCCCAATTTATCTCCTGATAAGAGAAGTGAATGGTATCCCCCTTATCCGCCGAAATAACCTTAGTCAGATAATACGTGAAGTTCCTGGCAATGTCCCCGTCTGAGTCGCGCACACCAAATTGGTATTCGTTACCATGCTCATCACGTGCCACAGGCGTATAGCCGGAGCCGTATAAATAAGTAGTCGATACCGGAACGGTGAACTCCTTATTGTCTTCCAGCAGATAATACTGCCCGCTATGTTCCGGAAAAGAGAAATTATATACATCATACTCTGAGTCACGGTATTTGCCTTGAATTGTATAATCGGACTTACTGCCGTTGATGACGTAGTCCAGCTGCAGTTGGTCGGAATACAAAGATCCTGTTTTATCATTCTTTACGATATCCTTCACCTCCTTGATGAAAGGTTCTCCTTTTTCACCTTTGGTCAGGTAAGCACTGGCCGCCCGTGCACTGTAGCTCACCGTTCCTCCCGCCATCAGCGTCCAGCCGTATCCTACCTCCATCGGAAGATCGTCATACTTCAAACCTGAAGCGTGATACTTGAACTCGATAGGGATCTTGATCCCCTTCACCTCGATGGTATGAAATAGGAATTGTAATATCCACCAGCCCCGTATACAGGTTAGTCGGATAATATCCGAAGCGGTCTGCCATCGTTGCTTTGGGCGACGGAGTGGTCAGTTGGGGCAGAGAAGGGACATCGGACGACTGCCCGTGCATGCCCGCAGTGCACAGTATGCCGAGGATAATGGTTAATATTCTTTTTTCCATATAATTCTACTTATTAAAAACTGTTTGATTGATATTTTGGTAAATTCAGACAGAAGATTTGTGAATGTGGAAAGAATGTGCCAAAAGGAGATTTTCCGGCACACCCTCATTTTATCTAATGCATCACATTCATTGCATTTGCTCCCACTACTCCTGCCACAGCCGAAACTACTGCGATGATCACTTTAAAGATCATACTCCATACAGATTTTTTCAATTGCCATTA
>ENA-OQDT01000316-OQDT01000316.1-human-gut-metagenome-genome-assembly--contig:-NODE-316-length-32062-cov-4.121465_pt1 | contig 32062 bp, 39 predicted proteins | sample MGYA00242786_ERZ504617 | MGnify/ENA primary metagenome ERZ504617 (study PRJEB26092, sample SAMD00036337) | human gut metagenome | host: Homo sapiens | study: EMG produced TPA metagenomics assembly of...
AAGGAGCGCGTCGATGACGGTGTTGCCCGTTACCCGGATGCTATCCGGATCGACGCCTTGCGCGAGGAGGTTTGCTCGGTTGCCTTCGGTGGGGCGTAGTGCCAGGTGGAGAGGCTTGAGATAAGGACGACGGTTCCATCTCCTCGGGAAAGGGGGAGTACCGGTTTCCCGATCGCAGGCCCGCCTCCACGTGCCCCACGGGGATCTGTCGGTAGAACGACGCGAGCGCCAGCGCGAGAGCAGTGGTGGTGTCGCCGTGCACGAGCACTGCGTCGGGCGCCGCGAGCTCCAGCACGGGGGTCGCGGAGGTCAGAATGCGCGCCGTGAGCCCGTCGAGCGTCTGACGGTCGCGCATGAGGTTCAGGTCATGATCGATGCGCAAGTCGAACGCAGCCGCCGTCTGGTCGAGCATCTCGCGGTGCTGAGCCGTCGAGAGCGCCTCGACCTCGAACGCCTTGTCGGCTTCGAGCGCGTTCAAAACCGGCGCCATCTTAACCGCTTCCGGGCGCGTGCCGAACGCGATGAGCACGCTCTTCCTGCGCTTCATGCAAGCCTCCGTTTCCTTGCGGCTCCAAGACGGAGGAAGGGCCGGCATATGCCGGCCCTTCTCGTTCGTATCCCGTTATGCAAGGCGTCGGACGAGCGAAACGCATCCCAACACGCCTAGGAAGCACAGCAGGGAAACCACGTACCCCATGATTCCTCCTTGCAAAGAGCCTACGGTATCCATGGCGCACACGATACCATTCCGCAGACCGAACGCACCAAAGCGTTCATATCGGTTACCGTGCAGTATCCTAAACGTAACCGCCGCAGATGACGCGGACTCTAGCCTGAGAACAGCGCGGTAGACAGCGCCTGCTCGGCTCCGCTCGCCGGCCCCCATGCGTTGTCCGTGCGCGCGAACGGCAATTCCACCGGGTTGGATTCAGTCGGTTCCACCGAGCCGAGCGCTTCGAGCACCAGCTGGCCGACCTTCTCGTTGATCTGGTCGGCATCGAGCTCGGCCGTCTGCCCATCTTCTGCCAGCGCCGTCGTAGCCTCCGTAAGCGCTTGGGCGAACGCGTCGAACTTCTTGCAGGTAAGCACCACGGTCGCCGTGGCGTTGTCGCCGTCCACCTTCACCTCGTCGATGCGGTAGTCGAATCCGTCGAGATAAGCGGCTATGAACGACTTGGCGTCGATGCCGTAGGTTGCCAGCTGGTCCACCCCGCTGTCGGCCGCCAGCTCGTCGAGCAGCGCCTCGTCGTGGGTCTTCAGGCGTTCCAGCTCGTCGGCCACCCCCTGTCGCACCACTTCCTCCGCGCTCGGGCCGCAGGCGCCGAGCGATAGGGCTCCGACGCTCAGCGCGACCGCGGCAAGGCAAGCCGCCACGATCGTTTTAATGGGTTTCATCGTTTTCCCCTTCCTGGTATGCGTCGTTCCAGCATAAGGCCTTGCGAGCCTCGCGTCCATCCCGGTTTGTCGGCTTGCTGATCGGCGACGGCATAATGCGAGCGACCGTCTTAGAGTTGCTCTAAGACGGTCGCATCGACCGCTGCAGAAGGAGGGGGAGGCTAACCGTTCAGCAACGGCTCGGTGAACCAGTCGCGACGTTCCCAGTTCTGCCGTTCCATGATGCGCGCGAACGTTGAGGAGCAGAACCGACGAACCGCGGCCTGGGGGATCGTCGTAACGCAACGCATCCTTCAGCCGCAGAAAGTACTCGGAGCTCTCGGCATCGAAGAACGCCTCGTCGACATTCGCATCGCTCGACGACCCTTTCTCAACAAACGGATAGGCCAGTACGAAGAAGGAAGGATCGTTCGTAGCATCGTCGCCCGGCCAGAACCCGAATTCCACGAACTGCTCGTCGAAGGCGACGCGCTCTACTATGGAAGCCGTGCGTTCGAAGGGACAGGGCTTTCCGGAGAACAGCACGGTCGTCATGTCGAAGGTGCCCCAGAACAGCGAAGGCGGGATCTTCTTCCCGCGAAACGGCGCTGCGAACCCGCTCAAAGCCCCGCGCGCGAACAGGAACTGACGGAAGCAGCGCCGTGCAGCCGCGGCATCGAACTCGCGCGCGATGTTCTGCCGATCGAACGGAACCTCAGTGTGCATTTCCTGCGGGACGGTGTTGATGGCTATCGGATGCCCGATGTTTTCGAGCATCGCCGTGAAACGGCCGTACAGCTCGCTCACCGAGACGCACTCTTCGATAGGGAAACGCGCGCAGTCGCCTGCCGCGGTCATCGCGGCCATCTCGGCATCCGCGATGTTCAGTTTAATCTCGAAGCCGTCCGCGCCGAACGGGATCAGTCCGGTGGTGAAGCCGTTCGCATCGGCATCGAGCACCACTTGCTTCCATTCAGGTTGCGGATCCATCGATTGCAGCTTCGCTTTTCCCATCATCTGCAGCAGCATATGCACGGTGTCGCACGTGTCGCGCCACTCGCCGTACGTCAATACGTTCATATCTATCACCTCGCAGCCATCCTACGAGCGGACGAAGCCGGAACCGCCAGCCGCGGACGGTTCGTCAGACGTTCGTTGGCAAATCGGGATGCCGCCGTACTGCTTGCCCGGCTTATTCCGACGTCGCAGTTGAGCCTTCGCCCATGCGCGAAAGGACGATCACCGACAAAACAGGTACGTTCGGTAGCTGAAGAAGCATCGGCGTGCTCGGCTGCCCGCAAGCCGGTATCATTGCTCAAAATTTACCACTTTAGTAGGAATTAATCGAAAGGAGTTGCGAGCATGGGGGAGATGAAGAAGGAAGAGCGGGGCTCGTGGGCTGATCCGAGCGCTCTAGGGTTGTTCGGGCTGGCGATAGTCACGCTCGTGGCCTGTTCTCAAAAACTCGGCATCACCGACGGGACGGCGGCTGTCATGGGGTGGGCCATTTTCCTCGGGGGATGCGCTCAGCTTATCGCCGGATTGATCGATTTGAGGAAGAACAACGCATTCGGCGGCACCGCGTTTATCGCTTACGGGTTGTTTTGGCTTGCCATGGCATTCGGCTGGGCGACGACCAACGGCATGTTCGGCTCTTATGCGGCCGAAACGTTCGATCCGCGCCAAACAGGAGCCGCTTTCGTGGCGTACCTCATCTTGACTGCGTTTATGACCATAGGAGCGCTGCGTACCACGAAAGTGCTGTTCTTCATATTCCTCGCCATTGATTTTCTGTTCGTCGGCTTGGCTCTAAGCGCGTTCGGGGTTGCTCGGGAAGCGACGCATATGCTCGCCGCGATCAGCGAGCTTGTTATTTCGCTTCTCAGCTTCTACTGCGCGGGCGCCAATATCTTGAACAACCACTTCGGGGAGCAATTCCTATCGCTCGGCAACCCCTTCTGGTCGAAAAAATCCTGAATATCAGTATAACTTTACATAAGACATATTATCAATAAAATAGGTAATTGAGGAGCGGTCGGGGGAGTTTGGGCTGGCGAGCATTCGGAAGCAAAAAGCAAAGCGCTGCGGGTTCCGTGCATAACCTGCAGCGCTTTATGCGGTTTCGACAGCGGATAAGATTATCCCCAGGTCGAGGTCGATCCTGCAGCGCCGATCCCGGCATCCGTCACAGCTCCCGCGTAATCGCCGCTTTCCATCATCTCGAGTACTACGGGCATCATCAGATAGAACGAAATCGCATTGAGCGTGAGCGCCACGCCGCACACGGCAACGCCGACGATCGCCGAGCGCTTGAGACGCTGCGCAAGCGCGGATACGTCCGTGCGCTTCTCGATGAGCTTGTTCAGCTTGCGGAGCGCGATGATGGCGCAGGCCAGTCCCACGCCGCTGAGAAGCACGCCGCCGATGAACAGCGACACGGGTCCGGCCACGCTCGCCACCATGACCATCGTCTGAGCCTTTTTCAGCTCGCGAAGGTCGTTCATGTTCGACGACGGAACCGGGACGCCGTTAAGCGTCGTCTGCCGGCTGCGATCGTCAGGCTCGCGCCCGGGATCGCGCCCTTGAGGCGGCTCAGGCGGCCTATGTTCGTTGTCAGTCATGCGCTCTTTCCCTATTTCTCAAAATTTCATAGCCATTGACCTGGGGTTTTGCAAACGAGGCTCTGAGAGCCGTTCTAAGGCCCTATTTCGCCTTCGGACGAGCCCTAGGTCATGGAAATCGCGGTTCTTCAAACCGGATTCGGCGAGTACTATACCACGAAGGTCATCGAGACTTTCTATCCGTCGACAATTCCACACCTGCGGCGCTCAACCGCTTCAAGCTCTCGTCGAGCTCGGCTCGCTGGTACTCGAGCACCGTCTCCTGAGCCCGCACGATGGCCAGCCGCTCGTCGCGCGTCGCCGCGCCGCGGCGCTGCAACTTCACGTAATACTGGATGCCCTCGATCGACAGGCCGCTTTTCCGAAGCGCATCGACGAAGTACAGCTGAGCCACATCCGATTGCGAGAACGTGCGGACGCCGCGCGCATCGCGCGCCAGTTCGGGAAAGAACCCGCATTTGTCGTAGTAGCGAATCGTGAACGCGGAGATGCCCGCCATGTCGGCGACTTCGCTGATGCCGAAGCATGGCAGCGTGTTGTCGGCTTGAGCTCCGTGCTCGCTCGCGTCCATCGATGCCCCTTTCGCTCTTGCTTAGAGTAACTCTAAGTGGGTGGAAGGATCAGGTTCAAAGACTCACGCCGCTGCTGCCGAACCCGCCCGCGCCGCGCTCCGTATCCGGCAGCTCCGCGCACACGTCGAACGCGGCGTCGGGCACGCGCATGACGACGAGCTGCGCTATGCGGTCGCCCCGCTTGATCGCGAACTCGCTCTGCGGATCGAGGTTGACCAGGATGGCCTGGATCTCACCTCGATAGTTGCTGTCGATCAGGCCGGGTGCGTTGACCAGCGATACGCCGTGCTTGATAGCCAGCCCGCTGCGCGGCAGCACGAACCCGGCGTACCCGCTCGGAATGGCCACGGCGATGCCGCATGGGACGAGCTTGCGTTCGAAGGGCTTCAAGATGTCGTCGCAGGTGGCGCGCAGATCTACGCCGGCATCGCCGACGTAGGCGTACGCAGGTACGGGCAGGTCGGGGTCGATCTGCTGCAAAGGAATCGAAACGCGCTCTATCAACGCAATCCCTCCAATGCGGCAGCGAACTCCTCGACGTTGCGGAAGTCCTTGTACACGCTCGCGAAGCGCACGTAGGCGACGTCGTCGAGCTTGGCGAGGCGCACGAGCACCATATCGCCCAGATCCTTCGAACCGATCTCGTTACGGGAGGCGTTGCGCAGCTCCGCTTCGATGCTGTCGATGAGCGAGGCGATCTGCTCGGGCCCGATGGGCCGCTTCGCCGCGGCGTTGAGCAGGCCGCGCATGAGCTTCTGACGGTCGTAGGCCTCCGACGATCCGTCAGCCTTGATGACGATGAGCGGATTGTCGCCCAGGCGTTCGTAGGTGGTGAAACGACGTCCGCATTCGAGGCATTCGCGGCGCCGGCGAATGGCCGTGCCGTCTTCGGAAGGCCTCGAGTCGACCACTTTCGACTCTGGATTGCCGCAGGAAGGACAACGCATACTTGCTCCTTTGCCGATTTTGGGTTCAGCCTAACATACAATATATAGTGGTTCAATCAACATGTCGGATTCGCGCAAAAAACCTGCACGAGAAGCGCTCCTTCCTATCGGACAACGCGCACGTGAGTATCGCCCAGCCCAACCTCCCCTTTCTCCTGCTCGACCTCGAACACCCAGCGCTCGTCCACGAGCGCGTCGAGGAACTGCTCGTCGTGCGACACGAGCACGAGAGCGCAGGCGCAATCGTCGAGCACGTCCTGCAATGCCTCGATCGAGCGTATGTCCAGGTGGTTCGTCGGCTCATCTAAGATCAGTATGTCAGCCGGTGTCAGCAGTGCATTGACCAGTGCAATCCTCTTCTTCTGTCCGCCGGACATATGCTCTACTTTTTCATCATAATCATAGAACCCCAGCTGATTCAGCATAGATCTTGCATCTGCCTCGATCGTCCACTGGTTCAGTTCATTTACATTATCTGCAATTGCTGCGCGAAGAACTGTTGTTCCCTCTTCGAATTCCGGTGTCTGCGGAAGATAGCAGATCTTCACCTGCTTTCCCATACTGATCTTCCCTTCATCATATGGTTCGATTCCTGCAGTCACTTTTAACAGCGTAGACTTTCCCATCCCATTGATTCCGATCACACCGATCTTCTCATTTTCATTGATACTGAATGCAACATCATTCAGAAGAACACGGTCTGTATAAGCCTTTGTAATATGTTCCATCGTAAGTAAATTCATACGTTTGTTCTCCTTCATGTATCTTTCGGATACTTTTATAAGTCAGAAAAAAGACCGGAAACACCGATCTCTTTTCGTTCTCCACTTTCTATTATATTTTACAGAAAGATATATTTCAATATGAATAATACCGCAAGTACATACATTAATGCGCTGATTTTCTTTTCTTTTGCCTTTCCAGTCATCAGATTCAGGATCACGTAAGAAATCACTCCCATAGAGATACCTTCTGAGATGCTGTAGAAAAATGGCATAGCCAGGATACAGATGTAGCATGGCAGTGCTTCTGAAAAATTATCAAAATCAATGTGCGTCACATTTGTCAACATATAGAATCCCACTACGATCAAAGCCGGTGCTGTTGCAAACGATGGAATTGCAAGGAAGATTGGTGACAGGAACAACGACAACCCGAATAAAATGGCTGTTGTTGCGGAAGTCAGCCCGGTTCTTCCTCCTTCAGATACACCTGATGCACTTTCCACAAACGTGGTAGTCGTTGTTGTTCCAAGAACTGCTCCGACGGTTGTTGCAACCGCATCAGCCATCAGTGCCCCTTTGATATTCGGAAGATGTCCTTCTTCATCTAACATACCTGCCTTGGTAGATACACCGATCAATGTTCCGATCGTATCAAACATATCAACAAATAAAAATGCAAAGATAACGACGATGAAATTCAGGGAAAATACTCCGCTAAAATCAAGTTTACCAAATACCGGCATGATACTAGGGATTGAAAATCCACTGCTAAAGTCCGGAAGCAGACTGTAGAATCCAATCTCCGGATCCGGCACATAGATACCTGCCATCTGGCAGATAATTCCTAAAATCCATGTGAGCAGGATTCCCCATAAAATATTTCCCTTTACATTCTTAATTACCAGAATTCCTGTAATTCCCACACCGATCAATGCAAGAAGAACCGTGATTCCCACGTTATTCATGGATGCTTCCACACCTTTTGCACTGTTGTACCCATCAATTGAGAATAACTCCAAAAGCGTAGAACCTCCCACTACGATATTTGCATTCTGAAGTCCGATAAATGCGATAAACAATCCGATGCCGACACTGACTGCAGACTTCAGATTTTTCGGGATTGCATTGAAGATTGCCTCACGGATATTTGTAAGCGAAAGTACGATAAATACGATACCTTCTACAAAGACGGCTGTCAGTGCAACTTCCCACTTATACCCCATTCCGAGAACAACGGTATATGCAAAGTACGCATTCAATCCCATTCCCGGCGCCAGTGCAAACGGATAATTGGCAAAGAATGCCATCAGAAACGTACCGATCATTGCCGCCAGTGCTGTGGATGTAAAGATCGCACCGGAATCCATCCCTGTCGCAGACAGGATACTCGGATTGACCGCAAGGATGTACGCCATGGTCATGAACGTGGTGATACCTGCCATAACCTCGGTCCTGACATCCGTCCCGTTCTCACGGAGCTTAAATAATTTTTCCACCATGTTACTCTTTTCCTCCTTATACTCTCAACAACAAGATATTAACTATAACTTACTGTATTTCCCTTATTTTTTTTCTCAAAGCAAGTACCTGGTTCGGTGCTACAGACAACTCATCGATCCCCATCTGGATAAACTTCTCAGTCAGACTAAGATCAGCCGCCAGATCACCGCATAATGCGATTTTCTTTCCTTCCAGGTGGATATTATTGGCAATAATACGGATCATCTTAAGAAGCGCCGGATGATGTGTATTATAAAAGCGCTCCAGTCTGCTGTTTGTTCTGTCCATTCCGAGTGTCAGCTGTGTCAGGTCATTCGTTCCGATACTGAAGAAATCTGCTTCTCTTGCCAGCTCTCCACTGATCATAACCGCTGCAGGCGTCTCGATCATAACACCGATCTTAATCTCTTCATTGAACGGAATCTTCTCGTCTTTCAGTTCATTCTTTATCTTTTCCAGAATCAGTTTCGCCTGTTTTACTTCTTCCACATCCGTGATCATCGGAAACATGACCGACATATTTCCATATGCAGATGCACGTAAAATTGCACGGAGCTGTGTCTTAAATATCTCATCTTTATCCAGCGATACACGGATTCCCCTATAGCCGATCTCCGGATTTCTATCTTCTCCGAGCTCTAGACATTCTGCCTGCTTTTCGCCTCCCAGATCTGCGGTACGGATTACGACCTTTTTGGTGCCCATTGCCTCTGCTGCCAGACGGTATACCTGGAACTGCTGTTCTTCTGTCGGCAGCTTTGTCCCATTTTCGATATACAGGAATTCGCTGCGGAATAATCCGATTCCTCCGGCATCACTTCTCAGTACATTTTCTATATCTTCCCTGGTTCCGATATTTGCACAGACGTCAATCTTCTGTCCACTCTGTGTAATATTCTCTTTTCCCTTCAGACGTTCCAGATTCTGTACCTGGGTATGATTCTCATCCTGCTTCTGCTTCATCTTGGAAATCGTCGTATAATCCGGCTCAATATATACTTTTCCCTCAAAACCATCGATGATGATCGTCTTGCCTTCGTATTCTTTTTTCAGGGATTCTCCCAGTCCGATCACCGATGGTATTCCTTTGGTTCTTGCAAGCACAGCCGTATGGGAATTGATAGTTCCATATCTGGTCACAAATCCAAGAATTTTGCTCTTATCAAACTTTACAGTCTCACTTGGATAAAGTTCTCCCGCAGCAAGAATAAACGGCTCATCCGTCAGCATCTTATCTTTCCATGTCCTTGCAAGAATCCGGAGTACTCTTGTCGATACATCCTTTACATCTGCCTCATGCCCCTGCACATAATTCTTATTACTCTTTGAAGCGCTTGCCAAAATATTTTCAACCGCATTTTTTACCGCATATTCTGCATTCAGCTTATGCTCAACAATAATACTTGTAATCTGACGGATGATCTCCTGGTCTTCCAGGATCATCTGCTGCATCTCAAAGATTGCCGCATTCGCTTCTCCGACATCCTTCGCTGCCAGATCATACAGATCGCGTAATTCCTGCAATGCCTTCTGTCTGGCTTTTTGAAAACGCATCACTTCTTTTTCTACATCTTTGACATAGATCCTGCGGATTTCTTTTGTATCACGCTTATAAAAGGAAAGTCTTCCGATCGCAATCCCTTCCGATATCTTTTTTCCTGTCAATGTAATCATAGTTTTTCCAACCTTTTAATCCTTTGTTAGTTTGAACAATATTACTTTACACGTTTGACGTTCATTCGTCAAGTAGATTGATTTTTTGTACAAAAACACAAAAACATTTCATATATCCATTGACGTATTTATCAATATATGCTAATCTGACAATAGTGTATTTTATAGTTTTCCTATATAAATATGCGATTTAATAATATTTTATGGAGGTATGATCATGAAAGGTACTGTAAAATGGTTTAACAACCAAAAAGGTTACGGTTTCATTTCTGACGCTGAAGGTCATGATGTATTCGTTCATTATTCAGGACTGAACATGGATGGATTCAAGACGCTTGAAGAAGGTCAGGAAGTGGAATACGAAGTTACAGACGGCGCCAAAGGACCACAGGCTGTTAATGTAACACCGCTCTAATCATAACGAATCTAAGTTTTTGATGTACTTTTTATATATTAAAATATAGCTATTTCAGATTTGAATATTTAAAAGAAATACATGACTTAATGCGAGAGATTACGAAAAAAAGCCGGATAACAAATGTTATCCGGCTTTTTCGTACCTGTAAGACTAATTCTGATTCTGTGGTCTTGCAATATTCAGTTGCAGATCCACACCAAATGGATTCACCACTACACCTGTCATTTCATCACCCATTGCTTCCGGAACTTTTACCGCTTCCAGCACTCCCATAGAATATCTTGTATCCGAATGGTTGTTCTGGAACTTCAGGAACTCCTGAACATCGGTAAATACCGGCAATAATACCTGTCCGTCATTCTTATTCAACACCGGCATTTTCTTCTCTTCCGTGACCGCGGTAATGAAGGTTGCATCCTGATAGTGCGCCATCAATTCTTCCTGAAGATCCTTCATATCTTCTGTAATCTTCATTTCTTTCTGCTTACGTGCTTCCTGCATGAAGTACATAGCTGTAATCTGGAAACTCGGATTCTCGATCGGTTCCTCTCCCGGTTTCTGCTCCGGTCTTCTGACCAGTTCTGTAAGTTGAAGCTTGATCTCTTCTTCTGTATCTTTTCCTACCCACATCCCATTCACTCCGGCCGGGAATAAACTGCTGTAAAATGAAAGCATGTATTTATTTTCAATATTAAATATCTTCAGAGGATTTCCCTCTTTCAGGAATTCCTGTCCGCCCTTCATGGCTTCTTCTTCGGAGAAGAAAATCAGCACCTGATCATCATAAGTCTCCGGATCGCACACTACGAAAGGCATTCTGGTACAATCAGACATCAATACATAGATGGCTTCTGCTTCCCTCATTTTCTTTAAAACATCACTCTTATCTACACCCATACTGTTCCTCTTTCCTGTCTATTGGTTTGCACGATACGCTTCATCTGCACTGTACACATCAAAACCGCTTCCTTTCAGAATATCGATTACTCTTGCCGGATCATCACTCTTTAATACTGCTGCCGCATCATCTCCATTTGCAAAAGCGTACATATATTCAATGTTTACTTCACCGTCCACGATCTGATGCATTGCTTTGCTCAATGAACCGGTTGCATGTGGTACACGAAGTGCTACTACATCTGTCAGCATCGAAGTAATCCCTACTTCCTTTAATGCCATGCGTCCCTTATGCGGATCTGATACGATCATACGCAGCATTCCATAATCAGATGTATCCGCAAGACTCAGTGCTACGATATTCACATTGCTTTTTGCGAGTACATCTAATACTTCTTCCAGACGTCCTTCTCTGTTTTCCAAAAAAACCGATAACTGTTGTACGGTATTACTTACGCCCATGTTATTTCCTCCTGTTTATAAACCTCTGTTATCAATGACACGTTTTGCCTTACCCTCACTTCTTTCGATGGTCTTTGGCTCTACGAGTTTCACTCTTACTGCAACACCGAGTGCCTGTTTTAAGACTGCCGCAACTTTATTCTTTAACTCATCCAGTTTACGAATCTCATCTGAGAAATATTTTTCATCCACTTCTACCATAACGGTCAGCACATCCAGATTATTCTCACGGTCAACGATCATCAGATAATGCGGTGCAACTCCTCCACCGACAGAAAGCAGTGCAGTCTCAACCTGTGTAGGGAATACATTGACTCCGCGGATAACCTTCATATCATCGGTACGTCCTTTGAATTTTGAAATTCTCGGGAGTGTTCGTCCACATTCACAGGTAGAATGATCAATACTTGTAAGGTCTTTGGTTCTGTAACGAAGTAACGGCATACCTTCTTTGGCAAGTGTTGTGAATACCAGTTCTCCGATCTCTCCGTCTGCGCAATGGCTGTTATCAGCTGGGTTCAATACTTCCGGATAAAAATAGTCTTCATATACATGCATACCATTATGATGGATACACTCTAAAGCTACACCTGGTCCTGTAACCTCGCACAGGCCATAGATATCAAAGCAGTTTACATCCAGGAGTTCTTCGATCTTCAGACGCATCTCTTCTGTCCATGGCTCTGCCCCGTTGATTCCAACCTTCAACTGGAGTTTGTCTACGATTCCGGCCTCATTGGCGGCCTCTGCAAGATACAGCGCATAAGATGGTGTACATGCAAATGCAGTTGCGCCAAAGTCTTCCATACACATCAGCTGTCTCTTCGTATTACCTGCTGACATCGGGATAGCCATTGCTCCAAGCTTTCTTGCTCCGAAATCCAGCCCCATGCCTCCTGTGAACAATCCATATCCATAACAGATATGAATGCGGTCTTCTGCTGTAAGTCCTGCCATCGTAAGACCTCTGGCCACACACTCGCCCCATACATCTATGTCTTTCTGTGTATAAGAAGCAAGGGTAAGTTTTCCGGTTGTTCCCGATGTTCCCTGAACCCTGACAATCTTATCTTTTGGAACAGCCAGAAGGCCAAACGGATAATTTGCTCTTAAGTCCTCTTTCGTCGTAAACGGAAGCTTACCAATATCCTCAATCCCTTTGATATCCCCTGGTTCTACTCCTATTTCATCCATTTTCTTACGATAAAATTCTACATTTTCGTATACATTTTTCACCTGTTTTACCAGACGATCGCTCTGCAGTGCAGTCATCTCATCTCTGCTCATACACTCAATCTTCGGATCTCTGATCTGTTCTTTCCAATCTTTCAGTGCTACTCTTGCCATAACCTGTTCCGTACCTCCTTATAAATGATAGCCAACGTCAAATGCTTTTTTATTAATCTCAATGGTTTTTGGAGGAACTGTCTTTTCAATCACTTCGTACCACTGTTCTTTTGTAAAATCCATATGCTGAGCCGCTACACCAAGCACGATCAGGTTGAACACTCTCGGATTACCGATCTTCTTTGCTTCTTCTGTTGCATTTACTGTATAGACTTTGTGTTCTTCTCCGAGTGTCTCAATAATATTTTCCGGATACTGTGCTGCCCCGATCACGACCGGCATCGGATCGATTCTCCAGTCATTGATGATCAGTGCACCATCCTTTTTCAGAAAATGTGCATATCTGAGTGCTTCCAGACGTTCGAATGCGATGATCACATCCGCCTGCCCCTCTTCTACGATCGGTTCTGCCACTTTCTCCCCATATCTTACAAATGTTACAACACTTCCGCCACGCTGAGCCATTCCATGTACTTCGGAAAGCTTTACATCATAGCCGCCGGCAATGGCAAGGCCTCCTAAGATTCTGCTTGTAAGCAGTGTTCCCTGTCCGCCGACTCCGACGATCATAATATTCTTTGCTGCCATTATCTGTCACCTTCCTTTACTAACTCAATTGCGTCAAATTTACACAGGCTTGCACAAAGTCCGCAACCTGTACACATTGTATCATCGATAGAAATGGTTCCGTCTGCATTCTTTGTCATAGCCGGACATCCCGGTTTCATACACATACCACATTTTTTACATTTGTCTGTGTGTGTCTGATATGACGGTTTCTTCGACTTATCCAAAAGAACGCAAGGTGTCTTTGTTATAATCACAGATACTTCATCTTTTGCGATTTCTTCTTTCACCACTTTCTCTACTGCCTGGATATCTCTTGCATTGACTTCCACAACATTCTTCACTCCGATCGCGCGGCACAAAGCAGGAATATCGATTGCGTATGTCGGATCTCCCTGAAGTGTCTTTCCGGTTGCCGCATGATCCTGATGACCGGTCATACCTGTTGTAGAGTTATCTAAAATAATAACTGTTCCCGTTGCTTTGTTATACATCATATTCATAAGCGAATTGACACCGGTATGTAAGAATGTAGAATCCCCGATCACAGCGACCCAGTTCTTGATATATTCTTTTCCTTTGGCTTTTTCCATACCATGAAGACTTGAGATACTGGCTCCCATACAGATTGTTGTATCCACGACACTAAGTGGTGCAACTGCTCCCAGTGTATAACATCCAATATCACCTGCTGCATGTATCTTTAACTTATTCAGCACATAGTACACACCTCTGTGTGGACATCCCGGACATAAGATCGGTGGTCTTCCAGGTGCCTCTGCAGGTTTGCTGATGTCCAATTCCTCTTTCAGGATTGCCTGACGGATCATATTCGCACTGTACTCTCCCTGTACCGTAAAGATTTCTTTACCAATTGCCTTAATTCCCCAAGATTTCACCTGTGTCTCAATGACAGGATCCAGTTCTTCTATAACGTATAATGTATCTACTTTCGAAGCAAAGTCCTCGATCAGCTTTCTCGGAAGCGGATTCACCAGTCCTAAGTTTTAACACAGATGCTTCCGGAAGTGCTTCTTTTACATACTGATAAGGAATTCCACTTGTGATCACTACCGATCTTTGTATCGTTCATCTCAACTCTGTTGATCGGAAGCGTATTTGCTGCCTCTGCCAGTTCCTGATTCCGTTTTTCGATCTCTACATGACGGAGTTTCGCATTTCCCGGCATCATAACATTCTTGCGGATATTCTTCTCATATGGTTTATCTTCGATCTCTTTGCGTTCGTTTAATTCTACAAGTCCCTGTGAATGTGCAAGTCTTGTTGTCGTACGGTATACAAACGGACGGTCAAACTGTTCACTCAAATCAAATGCGATCTTAATAAATTCTTTTGCCTCTGCACTGTCTGATGGTTCGATCACCGGGAGCTGTGCCGCGCGAGCGACCATTCTTGTATCCTGCTCGTTCTGAGAACTGTAAAGTCCCGGATCATCTGCAACAACAATGACAAGTCCTCCGTTGACTCCCATGTAAGATACGGTATATGTAGGATCCGCTGCCACGTTAAATCCCACATGCTTCATACAGGACATAGCACGTACTCCTGATACGGATGCACCGATCGCTACTTCTGTTGCAACTTTTTCATTCGGTGACCATTCGCAGTATAAACTATCTTTATATTTGACCAGGTTCTCACTGATCTCTGTACTAGGCGTACCAGGATATGCTGCCGATACCTTTACTCCGGCCTCATATGCACCTCTGGCGATTGCCTCGTTCCCAAGCATAATTACTTTTTCTGACATACTTCTTTTCCATCCTTTCGTGTAAGCGGCATTCCGTTTACGCCACCTTGTAATAGTATAACATAATACTTTCATGAGTTAAAGCATTGATTTGTCAAATTCCAAATTTTTCTGTCTTCGTTTCTTTTGCTTCCGGGTTACTCTTTAAATATAAATACCGGCATCGGCGGACAGTTCTTCCGGTTATAGTATTCATTGACGATCACGGTATACTCTCTTCCCGGAAGTCCTTTTATGTATTCGAGAATCTTCTCTTTTTCTTCGAATCCGGTATCTCCGCCACTATAAATACACAGGCTCATCATACCACCGTGTTTCAGTATGCCGAGACCTTTTCCGATTGCCTCTATGCTGGTCTGGTATGTAGTTGCAAGCTTATGATCCCCGCCCGGAAGATATCCGAAATTAAAACAGATCACATCTGTACTCTCTTCCATTGCATACCGGTCCATATGCTCATGCCCGTCCAGGATCAGTTCCGCCTGCTGCTCTTTTCCGTGTGTCCTTAGTAATTCTCGCGTCGCATCCAGTGCTTCCTGTTGAATATCAAATGCAAGTACCTTTCCATTTTCTCCGGCAAGCTCACACAGGAACAAGGTATCATTCCCCTTTCCCATGGTCGCATCGATATAACATCCGCCTGCTTCTGCCTGTGAACGGATGATCTCGTGACACCAGTATGTGATCTGTGACTGTTTTATTCTTCCCATCTGTTATCTCTCTCCTAAAAATCAAACAATGACAGCTGGTTCGATGCCGGAAGATCCGCAAGAATTCCAAGATCAACCATCGTGTCAATAACGGTCTTACTTGCTTTTGTTCTCTGTCTGAAATCATCCAGCGACAGATAGGTCCCATCTTTTGAGGCTTCTGCAACTGCCTCGGCAGCCTTCTCTCCCATACCGTCAATACTGGAAAGCGGCGGCATCAGTTTGCCATTTACGATCAGGAACTTCGTTGCCTGTGCTTTGTAGATGTCAAGCGGCTCAAATTCGAATCCTCTTGCATACATCTCCTGAACGATCTTCATATCTTTCATCGTATCCTGTTCTTTTTTGCTGAGTGTCGCAGAACGACGATTGTAATCATCGATATAGTACTGAAGCTTTTCCTTCCCCTGACACATGATCTCATAAGAGAATGCATCTGCACGGATTCCGAAATATGCCCCGTAATATGCAAGCGGATAGTTGATCTTACAATATGCGATACGGTATGCCATCATGACATACGCCGCCGCATGCGCCTTCGGGAACATGTACTTGATCTGCTCACACGACCAGACATACCAGTCCGGTACATTATGCTCAGCCATGTCTTTTTTGAATTCCGGCCATTCCTTACATTTTCCTTTGGCAACCGTTCCTTTACGGACACGTTCCATAATAGTAAAGGATTCCTCGCTGTCCATTCCCTTGTTGATCAGATACGTCATGATATCATCTCGGGTACAGATTGCAGTAGAAATCGTTGCCTTACCGCTCCGGATCAGTTCCTGGGCATTATTCAGCCATACGTCTGTTCCATGTGACAGCCCGGAGATACGGATCAGATCCGAGATTGTATTCGGCTTCGTATCCACGACCATCTGGATAACAAAGTCTGTTCCAAATTCCGGGATTCCCAGACATCCGACCGGGCATCCGCCGATATCATCTGGTTTGATCCCAAGTGCCGATGTATCATGGAATAACGAAATCACCCCCTGATCATCCAACGGAATCTTGGTTGCATCAAAACGATTATCCGTCTCATTGTATTCATTGTCCATCGCCGGAGAGCTGATGTATTCCTCCAGCGTCTTGATCATGGTCGGATCATCATGTCCGAGAATATCAAGCTTTAACAGGTTGTGGTCGATCGAATGGTAATCGAAATGTGTGGTAACGATATCGGTCGTCATATCATTCGCCGGATGCTGTACCGGCGTAAAGGAGTTGATCTCTTCACCAAGCGGAAGTACGATGATACCGCCTGGATGCTGTCCGGTACTTCGCCGGATTCCCGTACAGCCCTGTACGATACGGTCAATCTCACATTTTCTCTTTCCCTGTCCGTGTTCTTCGTAATAATTCTTTACATACCCAAACGCTGTCTTATCCGCCAGTGTACCAACCGTTCCGGCACGAAACGTCTGACCTGCGCCGAAGATGACTTCCGTATATTTGTGTGCATTACTCTGATAATCTCCCGAGAAGTTCAAGTCGATATCCGGTTCTTTATTTCCCTTAAATCCAAGGAATGTCTCAAACGGGATGTCGAAACCGTCTTTTGTAAGCTTTTCTCCACACACCGGACAGATCCGGTCTGGCATATCCCATCCGCAGCCTCCGGCAAACTTTCTGACTTCTTCTGACTCAAAGTCGCTGTAGTGACATTTTTTACAATAATAATGAGGACTTAACGGGTTAACCTCTGTAATCCCAGCCATGGTCGCCACGAAGGAAGATCCTACGGAACCACGGGATCCTACCAGATATCCGTCCTCCACCGACTTCCATACCAGTTTCTGTGCAATAATGTACATAACGGCAAATCCATTTGATATGATAGAATTCAATTCTCGTTCCAGACGCTCGGTAACAATCTCCGGCAAATCTTCCCCGTACATTGAATGCGCCTTGTTATAACAGATGTCACGCAGCATCTTATCCGAATCCGGGATGACCGGCGGACACTTGTCCGGACGCACCGGTGTGATCTTCTCCACCATTCCGGCGATCTTCACCGGGTTCTCAATGACAATCTCTCTTGCCTTTGCGGATCCCAGGTATTCGAATTCCTCCAGCATCTCATCAGTCGTCCTAAGATACAGTGGCGGCTGACTGTCCGCATCACCGAATCCCTTCCCTGCCATGATGATCCTTCTGTATACCTCATCCTCCGGATTCATGAAATGTACATCACATGTTCCGACAACCGGCTTATTGAACCGTTCGCCAAGTGCCACGATCTTCCGGTTGATCTCTTTTAAGTCTTCCTCGTTCTGTACCTTCGTAATCTTCGGGCTCTCGATCATGAACTGGTTATTGCCAAGCGGCTGAATCTCCAGATAATCATAGAAGTTTACGATCTTTGCGATTCGTTCTTCCGACTTTTCATTCAGAATCGCCTGATAAAGTTCTCCCGCCTCACAGGCACTTCCCACCAGAAGTCCTTCTCTGTATTTCGACAGTTCGCTCTTTGGAATTCTTGGTCTTCTTGCATAGTATTTCAGATGGGACATTGAGATCAGGGTATACAGATTCACACGTCCCACTTCATTCAGTGCCAGAATAATCACATGGTATGACGGAAGTTTCCGGACAGCATCAGCATTGTTCTCTCCAAACTGGTTTAGCTTCGCCAGATCATAAATGCCTCTGTCCTTTAACATTTCCACAAATTTTTACAAATATCTCAGCAGTTGCTCCGGCGTCATCGACCGCCCGGTGGTGGTTCTCCAGTGAAATATGGAGTGCATTTGCCACCACATTCAGCTTATACTTTGACAACGTCGGCAGAAGGATACGCGCCATCGACACCGTATCCACCGATGTGAAATCCGGCTGGATATCCTGATATCTGCAGTTTTGTTCAATAAAACTTACATCAAAAGAGGCATTGTGTGCGACCAGTGCCGCATCTCCTATGAACTCCAGAAATTGTGGAAGAACCGTCTCAATATCCGGCGCCCCCATAACCATCTGGTCAGTAATGCTGGTAAGCTGTGTGATCTGGAACGGGATCGGTACTTTCGGATTGACAAATGTACTGAATTTGTCTGTGATCACGCCATGTTCTACCTTTACCGCACCGATCTCGATGATCCTATCCTTGATTGGACTGAATCCGGTTGTCTCCAGATCGAAAACTACATAGATGTCATCCAGCGACTGCCCTTTTTCATTTACCGCTACATCAGTCAGATCATCTACCAGATATCCTTCCACACCATAGATAACTTTGAACGGATCGTCCTTACCCAGTGACTCAATATAATGATTTGCATCCGTGAATGCCTGAACTACACCATGATCCGTGACCGCCATCGCCGGATGTCCCCAGTCATGCGCCTGCTTTAGAAGCGTTGTGACGTCTGTTACCGCATCCATATCGCTCATCTTGGTATGGCAGTGAAGTTCCACTCGTTTCTCTGGTGCAGTATCCACTCTTGACTCTGTAAAATCACTGATCTTCTTGATTCCGACTACCGACTGGATATTCAGTTCCGAATCAAAACGGTCTACCGTTGTTACTCCTTTTAACTTCAAGAATGCACCTGTCTTAATATCTCCCAAAATATCCGCAAGCTGATCGTTCCGCACAAACATTTTCACCATAATAGAATCCGTAAAATCTGTAACTGCAAACATAATGATCGATTTCTCATTACGGATCTCTCTGGTCTCCATACTGATGACTTTTCCACGGATTGTAATCTCACCCATCTCGCCTAACACATTCTGCAGTTCGATCGTCTCATCGTCAAAGTCTCGTCCGTAAATCAGGTTCGGATCATCCGTAGCCTTACGTACAAACGAATAGCTGCCTTTTCCAAATGATTTGGAACTCTTAGCGCTGATTTTATTACTGTTTTCTCCACCGGAAGTGCTTTTTGACGCGCTTTTTTCCTCTTTTTTCTCTTCTTTCTGTTCCTGTGCTTTCTTTGCCTTGACAGCCTCAGACTGTTCACGAATTGCCTCTACTTCCTGTTCTAATTTTGCTTCGTTATATTTCAACTTACTGTCTTTTGCCTTTTCATACAGAACCCGTATCTCCACCGGCCGTTGAAAACGCTCTGCAAATACACCCGTCAGATACTCCGACAGGGAGTCCTTTTTCCCTTGTGCAACAATCGTATCCGTCAGCGTCAGACAGAGAATATTACCATTTTCAAATTCATAACTGGCGTTCTGGAGCATGTTCCGCTCTACAACGCTCTTCTGATCCAGTTCCAGCAGAAAACTGTCGTAGTATTCATTCATCAGATTCTCCGGTGTATACTGTTCCGATAGGTCATACTGCTCCCGCACTGTCACCTGGATATGGCTTCTGGCAAATAACTGCTGCTTCAGCATACGCTCCACTTCATATATATCCTTTTTCTGGATCAGATGTCTGCTGTAAATGCTGACACGGATAAAGTCTCTCGTAGAATTTGTGGAAACTTTCGTCACCTCTACGCCATGAAACATCATCTGAATATCATCTTTTACTTTTAATGTCGGAAATACCTCAAAAAACGGCTTACTCATTCCAGTGTAACAACTCCTGTCTCAATGTCTCCAATAATTCGTCTTCCTTTACTTTCTTCACGACCTCACCTTTCTTGATCAGAAGACCTTCTCCGATTCCGCCGGCAATTCCGATATCTGCTTCCTTTGCTTCTCCTGGTCCGTTGACTACGCAGCCCATAACGGCCACCTTGATATCCAGCGGAATATCGGCCACCATTTCTTCGACTTTATTTGCAAGTCCGATCAGATCGATCTTGGTTCTTCCGCAGGTTGGGCAGGATACCACTTCGATCCCGCCTTTCCGAAGCCCCAGAGTCTTTAAGATCAGTTTTGCGGATTTGATCTCTTCTACCGGATCTCCGGTCAGCGATACACGGATCGTATCACCGATCCCCTGACTTAAGATCAACCCCAGTCCGATGGAAGATTTGATATTACCTGCCAGCAGGGTTCCTGATTCTGTAATGCCGACATGTAACGGATACGGGCATACCGGTGCCAGGAGCTCATGCGCTTTCACGCACATCATAACGTCCGATGACTTGATACTGACCACCAGATTGTCATATCCCATTTCTTCGATCATATGTACTTTGTCCAGTGCACTTTCTACCAGGCCTTCTGCCGTAACACCATGGTATTTTTCTACCAGATGCTTCTCCAGTGAACCACTGTTCACTCCGACACGGATCGGAATATTATATTCTTTTGCTTTTTCTACCACTGCACGGACTCTTTTTTCATCCCCGATATTCCCAGGATTGATACGGATCTTATCTGCCCCGTTCTCAATTGCGGCAATTGCAAGACGATAATCAAAGTGAATATCTGCCACCAGCGGAATATGTATCTGTTCTTTGATCTTGCGGATACTCTCTGCTGCCTCCATCGTCGGAACCGCAACCCGGATAATATCGCATCCCGCTTTTTCAAGCTTTAAGATCTGCGCCACACAGGCTTCCACGTCTTCTGTTTTCGTGTTCGTCATAGACTGGATCGCAATCCGCTCCCCGCCGCCGATACACACATTACCGATCTGTACTTTTTTCGTTTTATTTCTGTAGTCTTCCATCCTTTTCCCTCCGTTTTTATGATATATAAACTTCTTTTTTTCTTCTTGCGTATCCGCATTTATCCTTATAGCAACTAAATGCCCCTCTATACCATACATATAGAGGGGCTGTCATTTTTAATTCTTATTGAACATCATCTGTTCTCCATATTCACGCTCTGTCAATGTCAGCGTTCCGTCATCAATACTATATTCAAATGTCGTTCCTATGGATTGTACTGCATTTTTTTAAAGTCTCTGTTGTATACTGTCCATCCGACTTTTCTGCAATTTTCTGAATCTGTGCATCGTCCTGCTGTATAGAAATCGTCTTGGATTCTTTGTTCATCGTATATGTCATCGGAACTTCTGTATCTTTCCTTCTCCCGATGCCGGAATTGTTACCGTCATCTGACCATCACGACTGATCTTCAGATTCATATTACCGTCCTCATCCGTCCAGAAACCTTCTAACGGATTCCCCGTAAACATCTTCATCAGAAGAAATATTGCTACGATTATAATCAGGACAGATGTAACAGACGTAACGACTGTCCATATCTTACTTCTTTTTGCCTCATCATTGTTTTCTATCATCTATCCGTTTCCCTTCTTTTTATTGTGTCTTTTATTATTCCCGCTATTATAGATTATATGTGCTTTTTTCTTCTGTGTCAACGACAGGTCTTTTGTTTCTTCTTCCCTTTACTCGTCAATCTCCACAAGCAGATAAAATCCCCTGTCCGTCTGTTCAATCTTCTTGATCTTTCCTTTTCTTGCTCTGATCCGCTGTCTGGTACGGTAGATTCCTGACATAGCGATGGATGGTTCGACCAGATATGTATATTGGCCGGTAACGGCACTTCGTTCACTGATCTCTACTTCCTGTCCTTCTGTCACCAGACCTTCTCTTTCCATTTTAAAACGTTCCACACGCATTTTTACTGTCTCCTTTTCTTTTTATCCACACAATACCGCAAAAAGCAAAAATCGTCAGCTTTCCTTTGAAAAACTGACGATTTTTGCCGGACAGTTCTTATTCCTTTACAAAGCGGTGATAAATATAATCATTTGCTTCTTTTTCCTGACTGTCATCCAGTGGAGTAAGAATCACTTCTCCGCCATACTTTCTTTCCAGCGCTTTTCTGATCAGATAATCACTGACCTGTGGATTCTTCGGAAGCAGCGGACCATGCAGATAGGTTCCGATCACATTCTTATACACAACACCTTCATAACCGCTTTTACCATCATTTCCGGCTCCGTACAGAACCTTTCCGAACGGTTTATTTCCATTCAGATAAGTTCTTCCGCCATGGTTTTCAAATCCTACTACCGGCATGTCTACAAGTTCACTGTCCAAAACGATATTATCGATCAGACGTCCTTCTTCCTGCTCCGTATAGATATCCACCAGATTCAGGCCCTCGATCATTCCGGCATCTGTTTTATAGTACTTCCCAAGAAGCTGATAGCCGCCGCACACTGCGATGACCACACCGCCATCTTCTACATAATCTTTGAATTCACTTTGGATCTCCAGAAGACTTTTACACACGATTGCCTGTTCCCTGTCGGAACCGCCTCCCAGCAAAACGATATCCAGTTTTGAAAAATCGATCTGATCTCCGGTGTTGAATTCTATTGTCTCTGCTTCTATTCCCCGCCAGATACAGCGTTTCATCAGACATGCAATATTCCCTCTGTCTCCGTACAGATTTAAAAGATCCGGATACAGATGACCGATTGTAAGTTTCATATCCTTAGTCTCCATTATCCTTCTCCTTCCATCTTTTTCAATACATTCCGGGTACTGAACAGAGCTGTATAGTTTACCAGTACATACAGGTTACCACATCCATTTTCTACTCTTTCACGGATTGCCTTCTCCACATCTGCTTCCAGCATGGACGTAATATCTACGTATTTCATACGTAATCTCATATCCTGACAACGGATACCGCTTACTGTAATGGAATTGATATTTGCTCCCTTGAATCTGTCAAAATCCACATCCCAGAGCCATGAAATATCCGTTCCGTCCTGTGCATTGTCATTGATCACAATGATTACATCTTTCATGGATTCATCCTGCATTACCGCAGAAATATTCTGATTAAATCCCGCCGGATTCTTTGCAAGATTCAGCACGATCTTTGTGTCCTGTACATCAAATTGTTCCATGCGGCCATTCTCCGGATTAAATTCTGCAAGCATGTCCTGGAAATGTTCCAGTCCAAGTCCTCCGGTTCTTCCTGCTGCATATGCTGCCAGAATATTATATACATTGTAGAAGCCTTTATAATTGGCTTCCAGATGTCTTTCCTCAACTGTAAATGCAAGATGATCACTGACCGCTACATCCGATGCATCATATACGATTGCCGGCCGCTTAAACTCACAGCCCGTACATGCATAATCTCCAAGCTGGCTGTAATGATAGAAATTATACTTCAACGGAGCCCCGCATTTTTTACAGAAACGTCCCTCTCTGATCTCATGCGAATCTTTATCATTCACTACCCTTTCGCTGATACCGTAAGTCACATACGGATTACCGCTTTCCATTGCAAGGTATGCGGACAATGCATCATCTCCGTTCACAATCACCTTCATCTTTGGTGCACTCTGCATCACTTCTTTTAAGATGTTCATTGTAATATCAATCTCACCATAGCGGTCAAGCTGATCACGGAACAGATTTGTCAACACCATGTAATCCGGCTTAAAATGTGGAAATACCCTTCTGTTGATGCCTCATCAATCTCAATACAGGCATAATCTGCATCCAGATTACCACTGAAGCCTGCGCCCAATACAAATGCTGCTACAACTCCATTCAACATGTTCGATCCGGTATGATTACAGATTACTTTATAGCCTTCTTTTTCAATTGCTGCACAAAGCATATTGTTGGTCGTCGTCTTTCCATTGGTTCCGCATACAATAAAAATATCTTTTCTAACCTGGCCTGCAAGATCGTGCAGGATACTTGGATCAATCTTTAATGCAATTTTCCCCGCCCAGGTCACACCCTGGCGGTGAAAGATGTGTACACTTGCTTTTTCACTTATCTTTGCTGCCCATACAGCCAGCATTCTGCGTACTCCCATAATTTTTTTATTCCCCGATCAGTCCCTTGATATTTTGCGGTTCCGGCATCGAGCGGATTGCACCTTTTTTCATCGTGATCAGTGCTGCACCCGCATTTGCATATGTCAGAATCTCTTTTAATTTTTCTTCGTCCAGATTATCCAGACCATACTTCAACACACCATTGATAGAGCATCCGCAAAACGTGTCACCTGCTCCTGTTGTCTCGATTGCTTTCACGGTAAATCCCGGCTGTTCTACACGAAGATTTTTATAATAAGCTCTGCTTCCTTCTTTTCCCATAGTCAGGAAGATAAGCGGTATCTGATATTTCTCCTGAAGATACTTAATTCCTTTATCATAATCTTCTTCTCCGGATACGAACTGAATCTCATTATCCGAAATCTTCAGTACATCACAGTTTTCAAATCCGTACTCCATCTGCTCCTTCGCCTCATCCAACGTCTTCCAGAGCGGCGGACGTAAATTCGGATCAAACGTGATCATACATCCGGCTTCTTTTGCAACGGAGAGTGCCCTCTTTGTTGCAGTTTTTACCGGTTCATCTGTCATAGAAAGTGTTCCGAAATGGAATACCTTTGACTGACGAATCAGATCATAATCTACTTCCTCTTCCTTTAACATCATATCTGCTCCCGGTTTGCGGTAAAAAGAAAATTCTCTGTCACCATCCGGGAAAGTATGTACAAAAGCAAGTGTTGTGTGGATATCCTGATCCATTACAAGTCCCTTTGCTTCTATTCCTGTATTCGTAATCGTATCCTTCAATAATTTACCGAACTGATCATCACCTACTTTTCCGATAAAGGCTGTTTTTCTTCCCAGTTTATTCAGCATTGCAAGTACATTACATGGTGCTCCACCCGGACATGCTTCAAATAACTGATTTCCCTGCTCACTTTCCCCGTTTACCGCAAAATCGATCAACAGCTCTCCGAGTGCTGTCACGTCATACTTCTTTTCCATATACACTACTCCTTATCTTAATCTTTATATTATTATTTATTTTTACCATATAATTTATCATTTTAAAAACCTGTCCGTATTGAAAGTGCATTATCACTAATTTTCGCATAAGTCTTTGTTATTTTTTGTCATTTTTGCCTATTTACGAATTTGGTAATGATTGATAAAATAATAACAAATAATACAACAACCTGACGTATTATTTTATATTGTGAAACAATGATTTCACAAATGTTCGTGTTTGGATGGTACTCCCCTCCCACGAACCCTCTCTTGATAGCGTTTTGTAAGAAAGTCACATAAAAAGTTTCCGCCAAAACTTTTTTATGTGACTTTCTTCTTTTATCCTAACAAATGTATGCCTCCGAGAAGTACATACGATATAAACCACATAATCACCGTTGCCATGCAGATGCCGATGACAACAGCCGGAAATGCTTTCTTAAACTTCATTCCCAAAAGCGCTGCAATCAGTGAGCCCGTCCATGCTCCGGTTCCCGGAAGCGGAATTCCTACGAATAATACCAGACCCCAGAATTCATATTTCTCGATCTGATCTTTCTTACTCATCGCTTTATTCTCCAGTTTATCTACCAGCGGTTTGAATGTCTTCGTCCCTTTCATCCATTTAAACACCGGTGTGATCAGAAGTAAAATGAAAGGAACCGGAATTATATTTCCGATAATACACAACGGTATCGCAGTAGACACTTTCACTCCTAGGATTGGTCCGGCAACCAGAAGTGCTCCTCGCAGTTCCAGAATCGGGATCATAGAGATCAGAAATACGATGACTTCTTTACTCACACTTCCGCTTAACGCATTAATAATTCCATGTATTAACGTATTGGTCATAAAAACTCCTCTTATCTACTCATATATTCTTTCAGAAATGCAAACATTGCTTCCATCTCTTCTTTTGTTCCCACAGAGATACGCATATACTGTTCAATCCTCTCACTTCCCCAGAAGCGCACATAGATATCGTTCTCCTTCAATGCTTCAAATAATTCTTTTGCATCATAATCCGGATGCATGGCAAAGATAAAGTTCGATTTGGAATCCAGACAGTGGAATCCAAGGTTTTTCAGCTCTTCTTTTGCCCATTCACGTGTCTCGATAATCTTATTCACGCATTCTTCAAAGTATGCTTTATCTTTCAGTGTTTCCACACCGCATACCAGAGATGTCTGATTCTGGTATACGAATTAAAAGAATATTTCACATCATTTAAATATTTGATCAGTACCGAGTTACTGATTGCATAACCGATACGCATTCCGGCCATAGATCTTGCTTTGGAAAATGTCTGAACAATGATCAGGTTATCATATTTGTCGATCAGTTCCATTGCAGAACGGCCTGCAAAGTCTACATATGCCTCATCTACGATCACGATCACATCCTGATTGTGTGCAATGATATCTTCCACATCGTCCAATTCTTCAAAAGTCCGGTCGTGCATTCGGATTCGGAAGATCACTCCGCCATTTTCTTTATAATAATCTTCTTTTACAATTTAAAGTCCTGTCCAGTTTCTGGCACTCGTACGGAATGCGGTACAGATCTGCCAGACTTTATAAAATGAATATGTGATATCCGGGAAAAAGATTGGTTTTTCCGAATTAAAAAATGTCAGGAAGCACATAGATAATACATCATCCGAGCCAACTCCTACAAAAACCTGATCCGGATTCACATGATAAAAATCAGCCAGGGCATTCACAAGCGGTGCTGCCGTCGGATCCGGATACAGCCGTAAACGGTCTGTATCCATCTCCTCCAGTGCTTTTGTCACGCCCGGTGCCGGTGCATATGGATTCTCATTAGTATTTAACTTGATTACTTTGCGCTGCGGTTGTTCACCCGGCACATATGGTTCTACTTTTCGAATGTTTTTTTCAAATGCTTTCATGCTGCTCTCCTAGAAATATTCTTTTGCCAGTTCTTTAAATTTCGGAAGTGAACGGATGATCGTCTCGTGAGATACACAGTATGCAAGTCTTACATATCCAGGACACGCAAAGGAACTTCCCGGTACGATCAGAATATTATATTTCTTGGCCGCTTCGCAGAATTGCTTTTCATCCGAAACCGGTGATTTCACAAACAGATAGAATGCCCCCTGTGGTTTAATACAATCAAATCCACATTCTTTCAGACCATTATAAAGATCTTCTCTGTTACGGTCATAGAAAGAAAGGTCTGTCTTTTCATTCAGGCATTTTTCCACTACTTTCTGCTGCAGTGTCGGAGCATTAACAAATCCAAGGATACGTGTTGCCACATTTGCTGCCGCAAGCACTTCTTCACTGTCTTTCATCTCATCCGGAATCACCAGGTAGCCGATACGTTCTCCCGGAAGAGAAAGCGATTTACTGTAAGAATATCCTACAACTGTATTATCATAATATTTTGTGAGATAAGGAACTTCTACTCCGTCATAAGCAAGTTCACGATATGGTTCATCTGAGATCAGGACAATATTCGTTCCGAATTCTTTCTGTTTTGCCTCCATGATGGCAGCAAGCTTCTTAATCGTCTCTTCGGAGTACACCACACCTGTAGGATTATTCGGATTGTTAACGATGACTGCTTTTGTCTTAGGCGTGATCTTCTGCTCGAATTCATCCAGTTTCGGCTGGAAATCTACAGTATTCGGTGAAATTTCGACCAGCACACCATCGTAATTATTTGTATAAGAACGATATTCTCCAAAATATGGTGCAAATGCAATTACTTCATCTCCCGGATTGATGATCGATTTCAGAATAACATTCAGACCTCCTGCGGCACCAACTGTCATAACAATATTCTTTCCCTCAAAGTGCGTATCAAAACGTTCATTCAGAGATTTTGCTACCGCTGCTCTTACTTCCGCATATCCGCAGTTGCTGTTGGTATATCCGTGAAGTGCAACCGGATCTGTGTCATTTACAATCTCGATGATCGCATTCTTTACAGCCTCCGGTGCCGGCACATTCGGATTGCCAAGACTGAAATCAAACACATTCTCAGCTCCATAAATTCCAGCCAGACGATTTCCTTCCTCAAACATTGCACGGATAGCCGAACTGTTGGCCACCATATTTTTCATCTTATCCGCTATCATTTTATTGCTCCTTTCTCACCGCAAGTCTTTTTTGTCCTTCAAACATCTTTTTCTGTCACATCGCCCTTTTCCACCATAAAGGCAGGACGGTATGAAAGTTTTGCTTTTCTGAGTCCTTCCGCTCCGGTATCATCTTCTCTGTTCACATATTTGTAGTTCATACATTCATGTTCTACAAACTGCTGGTTGATCATTGTATATGCACCCTGTACATCTGCATATGCCTTTTCAATATGCACTACATACGTATCCTCACAGATAGGTTCTCCGATCGTAAATGCTACAACTTCTCCGTCAATCCGTAAAACACCTCCGGTCAGATGAAGCTCTTTGAACAGACGCAGGGAATTCAATGCCACACACATCTCACCCCTTTTTTCGTCGTCGTCTTCACATTCATTCTCTTTCCGCCATTTTAATGCCATCTGAAAGCAGTCTTCCAGATTTTCTCCGGTCATGCTTTCATATGACCAGCGTCCATCGTACAAACTTTTGAACTTGTTAATATGGTTACGTTTCCCATGGAGTTTTTTTCCCGGAAAGCGTCGCTAACTTTTCTGATTCATATACATAATCCGCAGAGTCTCTGTCATACTCAATCTGAAATCTTTCCGGATACCATTCATTCAGCTGTTCGAAATATTCCGGTGTCACATTGTACATCAGGAACGGCCTGCCTTTTTCTTTGGAATACTCCATCATCTCTTCCAGTGCATTTTTTACATCTTCCGGTGCTCCTGCCGGATACGCAAAAGATACGTGATTCTCATCCTCACTTTTGAATACCAGTGCATTCTGTACAATTGCCCACTTCACCGGATATTGTCTGGACCAGAGATAAACATTGGCAAATGTTCTCTCACAGCTTCTGCTGGTATGATGTTCAAAGTAATGCGCAATAATCTCCTGATCTTCTAATTCTGCACGCTTAAACTGTATTGCTTCCATCCTTTATATTTACCTTCTTTTAGTTTCAGCTATTTTCTGATTGTCATATTCCGGATTCTTACATTTCCTCATTCATATTTGCAAGCTTTGCGGCCTGATCGGCTGCGATGCAGGCATCAATGATCTCCTGGATGTCTCCATTCATGATCTTATCCAGTTTGTATAATGTAAGTCCGATACGGTGATCTGTCACACGTCCCTGTGGGAAGTTATAAGTACGGATCTTCTCGGATCTGTCTCCGGTACCGATCTGGCTCTTTCTTGCCTCTGCTTCGGCATCGTGACGTTTCTGGCATTCCAGATCGTACAGCTTCGCACGTAAGAGTGCAAATGCTTTGTCCTTGTTCTGCAGCTGTGATTTCTCCGTCTGACTGTAGATCACGATTCCTGTAGGATAGTGAGTCAGTCGTACGGCTGAATCTGTCGTATTGACACACTGTCCACCGTTACCGGATGCACGCATTACGTCAATACGGATATCTTTTTCATCAATCTGAATATCTACGTCTTCTGCCTCCGGCATAACTGCTACAGTAATAGTAGAAGTGTGGATACGTCCGCCGGATTCTGTCTCCGGTACACGCTGTACACGATGAACTCCGGATTCGTATTTCATCTTTGAATACGCACCCTTTCCATCGATCATAAATGTTACATTCTTCATTCCGCCGATACCAATCTCTTCACACTCTACCAGCTCAACTTTCCATCTCTGGCTTTCTGCATAGTGCATATACATACGGTAGATTTCAGCTGCCAAAAAAGTGCCGCCTCGTCTCCGCCCGCACCGGCACGGATCTCAACGATAACATTCTTCTCATCGTTCGGATCTTTCGGAAGAAGAAGGATTTTCAATTCCTGTTCCAGTTCTTCCACACGCTTCTTATTATCATTCAATTCTTCTTTTGCAAGTTCACGCATCTCTTCATCAGACTCTTCCTCTAACATCTCAAGGCTGTCCTCGATTGCCTGTTTGCATTCTTTGTATTCATTATACGCCTCTACAATCGGAGTCAGGTCGTTCTGTTCTTTCATAAGTTTGCGGAAGCGGTTCTGGTCATTTGCCACATCCGGTTCCTGAAGTTCATTTAATATCTCATCCAGACGGATGCGCAGATCTTCTAATTTATCAAACATGGTATTTCCTCCTTAACATTACTCTTTATTGTACCTTCCCATAACAACGCGGTCAAGTCCCGCCAAATCCTTTTTTATCTGGATTTCTTCATATCCCTGTTCTTCCAGGAGAGCCGATACATCCTTTCCCTGATCAAAACCGGTCTCAAACAGAAGATATCCACCTTTTTTTATATGTTTTACACTTTCTTTCACGATCAGACGGTAAAAGTTATAGTCCGTCTTCTTTCCCATCCAGTGCGATCCATGGATCATGAAGCTTTACTTCCTCTTCCAGACGGTTGATTTCCTCCGTTCTGATATACGGAGGATTTGATACGATCATGTCATATGTTTCTGCGATGTTCTCGAACAGATCCCCCTGTATAAAAACTGCTCCGGTCTGAAGTCTGCTGTCATTTTCCTTCGCAACTTTCAATGCTTCCTCTGATATATCACATCCGGTTCCGGACACGCAGATTTCTTTCCTTTCTGCAAATTTCAGAATGCTTTCCAGAATACAGCCTGATCCTGTACACATATCCAGGATCTGCATCCCCGGCCGGATCTTCTTCAGTGCCTCTTCTACCAGTGTCTCTGTATCTTGTCTCGGAATCAGCACATGCTCATTCACCTTAAAATCCAGCCCCATGAATTCCTGTTCACCGGTAATATGCTGAAGTGGGATTCTCTGTGCTCTTATCGCAATATCTTTTCGGTAGTGTTCTGCTTTATCCTTCTCTACCTCTTTATCCGGATCGGCAAGGAACATAGCCCTGCTGATCTTTGTCTCGTATTCCAGCAGGTACCAGGCATCTAACTTTGCCGTTCTGTTATCCCCCATAATAACTTCACATAGATTGGCAGCATCCATAAAACAATACCTTACCCTGCGTTGAGCTTTACCACTTTCCGTGCTACTTGTAAAGCCCGGTTTTGCAGCCGTAGGTTCTCCTGCTTCAACATCACCATATAAATGATATACTTTTTCTGCTTCACGGATAGCGTCCAAAGTAACTTCTGCCGATTTTTCCCACTTTTTCACACTATACTCTTGAGAAATAAGATGCTTCCCATCCGCATCTACAAAGTCATTGTAAAATTCACTATTCCCGTTAAAAAGAGGAGAAGCCGCATAAAGATACATACGTGACCTTAACGCACGAGCAACGTGTTTTGTCGCTCTTCCAAAATTATTTGGAGTATGTGTATCAACCAATCCGGGCATAGCTTGCTCCAATGTTTCATCAATAAACTTTACAACATCATCATAACTACTTCTCGCAGGCATCTCTGAAAAATCACTTATGTCTGGATCAAATTTGTGCCTGATAATCGGAGAAGGTCCAAAAGCTTGTAATAAATGAAAATGATAATAAGCAATAAGGAATAATGCCTCTGATTTAAAAATCGTTCTTTCTTCCTCAATAGATACTGAAGCTTGATCTATTATATCTAAAAACTCATAACATTGACGTATCCCTACCATACACGTATTCCAAACTTCGCCTGCCAAAAGAGGTGCCGCCGGAAGTATATTTACCAGCCGTCAGTACTCCACCATTTTCACCAGCTTTATAATATGAGGTTGTTTCTCCGCCTGTCAGACGATCTATGGGATTTACAGAAATAGTACTACCAATATTCGACATTCGCTTCTT
>ENA-OQDT01000318-OQDT01000318.1-human-gut-metagenome-genome-assembly--contig:-NODE-318-length-31884-cov-4.419183_pt1 | contig 31884 bp, 32 predicted proteins | sample MGYA00242786_ERZ504617 | MGnify/ENA primary metagenome ERZ504617 (study PRJEB26092, sample SAMD00036337) | human gut metagenome | host: Homo sapiens | study: EMG produced TPA metagenomics assembly of...
ATAAGAAAATAAGAGAAAAACGATAAAAAATAAAAAACTAAGTACGAAACCTCCTGCTTCTGTTATACTTACTATATAATGATGAAGAATTGTGGGAAATGCAAATGCATCGGAGCAATTTGCATATATCAGGTTAGGGAAAAAATTTTTAAACTTGCCATCATTATATAAAATAAGAAGGGGAATAGAGTATGGAGATGGATTCAATCTTAGAAAACCGTAAAAATTATCAAAGAAACAAAATGCTGAGTGTCATCAGATTGCATGAAAATATTTCTCGAAATGATGTTAAAAAGATCACTGCTTACAGTATGACAACAGTATTGAGTACAATAGATGAGCTGATTCAGGAGGGTCTGGTTTACGAAGAAAGCTGCAATGATTCAAGAGTAGGGCGGAAACCTGTATGGCTTCGTATTAATCCTGAGGGTGGATATTTTCTGGGAGTCGAATTTAACAGGAATGCAATTCATTGTGTTGCTTTGGACTTTACAGGAAAGCTTATTTATGATGCAGAACGTAATATCGAAACCAGTGAAAAAACTGCAGATCAGGTATTGGAATTAGTTAAGAAGATGATCTATGACGGAATTGCATTTCTTGGAGAGAAAAGCAAAAAAGTTATAGGAATAGGAATAGGTATTCCGGGATACAGCGATGCGAACAGGGGAATTGCAATTTCGTACAGTCATCTGAAAGACTGGAAGAATATTCCTGTAAAAGATATTCTCGAAAAGGAATTTCATGTTACGTGTTATATGGATAATAACGTTAATGTGATGATTTTTGCTTACAAATGGCTGGTATATGGAGGAAAATGTGAGGATATGCTTTTTGTTTCCATACGAACGGGCGCTAGAGTGATTCCAATCATAAATAATCAGCCAGTTCGTGGTACTTGCGGATATTCCGGAGAGCTGGGACATGTAAAAGTCAGCGGTGGAAGCAGGATTTGTTCCTGCGGACGTTATGGGTGTCTGAACTCGGAAATATCTGATGTAGCAATTGTCAATAAGATAATTGATGGAATCAAAGTTGGAAGATTCAGAGAAATTGCGGAAGCTGTTCAGGGAGACATGGATAAGGTGACAATGATGAGTTTTATCAATTCTGTCCGGGAAGGACATGCGGATTCGTTAAAACTTCTGGATCAGGTCAAAGGATTCATAGCAGATACCTTAAGTATGCTGGTAAATATTTTTGCACCAAGAAAGATAGTTTTGTTTGGGGAACTGGCAGAACTGGGGGATATACTTTTGGATGGTGTAAGAGAAAGAGTCAGTGAAAATATTATAAAAGAAAATAGTAACGGACTGAAAATTATGGCATCAGAATTTGGAAGAAATCTGGGAGCTATGGGAGCTGCAGCAATGGTAATGCAGAATGCATTTGAATTTCTGGAAGAAAAAATCTGAATCTGTTGAAGCAGTTTTATTTAATCAAAGTATAGGAGTACTTGCATGAATAAAAAAGTAATTGCTGTAGATATTGGAGCCAGCAGCGGTAAAATGGCATTTGGAGAATTTGATGGCAGCCAGTTGCTGGTCAGAGAATACCGAGATTTTGCAAATCGCCCGGTAGATATTGGAACAGCTTTATATTGGGATGTCTTTTCTCTTCACAATGCGATTGTTGATGGAATGGCATATTTTAAAGAGAAATATGGGGAAGCAGATGCTGTTGCAGTAGATACCTGGGGAGCAAGTTATGGACTTCTGGACAAAAAAGGACGTCTTATGGAACCCGTATATCATTACAGAGATGAACGTACCCGTACAACTATTCAGGATATGAACAGTGTGATGAATACATACGAGCTGTTCAGGTTAACAGGATGTCAGTGCAACAGAACTTATACATTACCGCAGTTATATTCTTACAGGGCAGAGAACAGTGCTGTTCTTTATAATGCATCCAGTATGTTGCTTTTGCCGGATCTTCTGGGATATTTTCTTACAGGAGTAAAAACAACCGAAATGACTATTGCCGGTACTTCCTGTCTGATGGAAAACCGACAGGAAAACTGGAGTATAGAGGTAGCCAGAAGATTTGGAATACCAGAAAAACTCTATACAGAAATTGTGGAACCGAGAACATTTAAGGGAAATCTGAGGCAGGAAATACAGATTCAGACCGGAATGAAAAATACCAGACTGGTAGCTACAGTAGGTCATGACAGTGCTGCAGCAGTAGCTGCGATTCCTGATTTTGGAGAAAATAAACTTTATATAAGCATAGGCACAAATGTAAGTATGGGAGTAGAAAGATCTGAATGTCTGCTCTCAAGAGAAGGATACCTGAAAGGATTCAAAAATACCGGAGGTATTGACAGGAAGAAAATCATATACAGAGATTTTTCGGCCTGCTGGCATTTGAACGAATTTATCAGGACACGCAAAGAACAGGGAATTACTTATTCTTTTGTTGATCTTATAAATATGGCTCTTGAAGTTAAAAATCCGGTTCCGTGGTTTGATGTAGAAGTACTGAGTTTCAATGAGGCAGGTGGGGATTTTTGCAGAAAAATGAATCAGTATTTCGCACAGACAGGACAGAGAGAACTTACAGAAGATGGGGAATTTGTACGTAGCATTTATGAGAGCATCGTATTAAAGATTCGTCATTATGCAGAAGCCTTGAAAGAACTTGGGATTATATATGGCAGAATCAATATAATAAATGGTGCAGTGCGAAATTCACTTCTGATGCAGATGATCAGTAATGCATTGGGCAAAGAAGTATATGCAGGAATGGAATATGCGACATTGACAGGAAATCTCCTGACTCAGCTTTATGCAATGGGTGAAGTAAAAACAGTAAAAGAAATGAGAAGTCTTTCAGCAGAATGTTTCAGTATGAAGCAATACGGACCTGAGGAACAGGAATACTGGACAGAAACAGCAGAAAAATATGAAAGAATAATTAAGTAGTAAAGGTATTTTATTTGTAAATTGGGATAAGTCAAAAACTGGGAAATTGAAAATATAATGTATTTCGTTGGAGGAAATAAAGATGAAGAATAAAAAATTAATGAGTATCTTATTAGTTAGTGCAATCTTAGGAACTACTCTTGGAACAACAGCTGTGTCTGCAGCAGATGAAACATCTGTATCATTATGGACATGGTCTCCTATTACCCGTACAGCAGAAAAAATGATTGATGCATTTGAAAAAGCAAATCCGGATATTACAATTGACTATACAAATTATAATTATAATCCGGAATACTTACAGGCACTTTCTGCGGCATCTGCATCTGATAATCTTGCTGATATCGTAGGTCTTCAGCCTGGATCGCTGACTCAGACATATTCAGATTACCTGATTGACCTGAGTGATTATGCGAAAGCAGAATGGGGTGACGATTGGACTTCTGTTTATGATAATGTAACACAGAGCCAGCTTCAGCTCGGAAATAAAGATGGTGATGATGGACATTATATTCTTCCTATTGAAACACAGGATATTTATGTAGAATATAACAAAACTTTATTTGAGCAGCTTGGATTAAAGGTTCCTACTACATATGATGAACTGGTAGAAGTATCAAAAACTCTGAGAGATAATGGATATGCACCTTTATTCTTCGGCGGTGCTGATGGATGGCAGCATGTTAATCTTCTTCTTATGTGTACATCCCAGATTAGTGACACACTGTTTGATGAATGTCAGAATGGCGAAAAAGCATGGACTTGTGATGAAATGAAACAAGCTATGACAAACTATAAAAAACTGTTTGATGATGGTGTAATGCAGGATGGTTCTTTATCATCTACAAGTTACAGCGATGGCACCACATTATTCCTGGCAGGCCAGGCAGGTATGATGCTTCTTGGCTCCTGGTGGGCACAGGAATATACAAGTGAAGATGTATCTGATGCAGTTGCAAATTGGGATTACGATTATTTCTATCTGCCGGCTCTTGAAGAAGGACTTTCTGATTCAAAGGCTATTGGCGGCGTTGATTTTGGTTATGGTATTACAAAGAACTGCGAGAATCCAGATTTAGCATGGAAAGCTCTTGTGAGTTTTGCAACAGGTGAAGGCGCACAGGAAATTGCAAATGATATGAATAACCATTTATCTTATCCGAATATTGAGCCGGATACAAGCGCAATGGTAGAGAGAGATGGACTTCAGAATGTAGTTGATGAATTCAACCGTTCCGGTAAAGATATCGCAGCTGGTCTTGTAAACCAGAGAATTGCAGAGCCTACTATTGAAACAGCAATACAGGAAGCCATGCAGGGACTTATAGGCGGAACATATTCTGTTGATGAAGCTACACAGCATATTCAGGATGCGCAGGATGCATTATAATCAGTATCTTTAAATGATATTGTATAACAGTCTATATTGCAGAGAGGACCGTTTTTCGGTTCTCTCTCTTAAAAAGAGGAGAAGCCTATGACAGATTTAGCAAAAGTTCAGAAGAAAAAACGAAAAATAAATGTAGCTGGATATTTATTTATTCTTCCGGCAATGCTCTTCTTCTGCTTATATATTTTATACCCGATTTTCTTTATAGTAAAGAACAGCCTGCTTAAATGGGCAACTCTGAGCAATATGGAATTTGTAGGGTTGGAAAACTTTATCAAGGTATTTCAGGATAGCACATTCTGGGTAACAATGAAAAATTCAATTCTCTGGATTGTAGTTACAGTGCCTGTTCAGGCAATTCTTGGATTTTTTCTGGCATATGCAATTGAAGAACGTATTAAAAGTAAAAAAGCAGATGGAAAAGCTTTTTCAAGAACTTTTTACCGTACACTGTTTTTTATTCCGGTAGTTACATCTGTAACTGTTGTTGCAATTATGTTTAGTAAGATATTTCAGCCGTATCAGGGAATTATCGGACATTACCTCAATTCCTGGTTTGGTATGTCTCCGACAATTAATGTACTTGGAAATTCGAAGGCGGCTCTCTGGGGAATTATGCTCGCAAATATATGGGAGTGGACAGGATGGTCTATGATCATGTATATCGGCGGTATTTCTCAGATATCGGAAGATGTTAAAGAGGCGGCAAGAATTGACGGAGCAAATACATGGCAGGAGATCATATATGTCTATATTCCGGCTCTTGGATCTGTGCATAAGTCACTTTTAATGCTGGGTATTATTGGGTCTCTTCAGACATATGCTCTGATTGGTGTTATGACAGGCGGTGGTCCAAACCATGCAACAGAAATGCCCGGTACTTATATTTTCATGAAAGGTTTTACAGAAAGTCAGATGGGATATGCCTGTGCAATGTCTGTAGCAGTCCTGATTTTTGCATTGGTATTGACTTTTATACAGGTAAGATTTCTGGGTTCAGGAGATTTCATGAAGAAGGGGAATAAATTATGGGAGCAGTTAAAAAAGAAAAACCGTCTTGGGCACAGAGATCGAAGCTGGAAAATATTTCTGGCGGTTATGGCAGTTATTGCTCTTATTCCGCTGGTATATGCATTAAGTCTTTCAGTTCGTACTCAGAATTCAATCTATGATCCGAGACTTTTTGTAACAGATTTAACAATTGGAAACTATATAAAGGCAATTTCTGATAATCCGACAATTTTGAACAACTTTATTTCCAGCCTTGTAATTTCTGTAATTTCTACAGCAGCTACAGTGCTTTGCGCATCCATGGCAGTCTATGGATTTTCCAGAAAGAATGTATACGGAAAAGTTATTATGTATAACTTGATTCTTTGTACATTAATGGTTCCGATCAGTGCTCTGGTAATCCCTATTACACAGCTGAACAGCAGGATGGGACTTCTGGATAATTATTTTGGCCTGATCTTTCCGTATATTGCATTAAATATTCCTTATGCGGTAACAATTTTACAGGGATTTATGAAAGGTGTTCCGAAGGAACTGGAAGAGGCAGCCGGACTGGATGGATGTAATATTGTTCAGTTGTACACAAGGATTGTTATGCCAATGCTGAAACCGGGTATTGTTGTAGTAGCTATCTGGACGTTTCTTACATGTTGGAATGAGCTTTTTTCTGGCATTATGTACTATGACAAAAGCAACAACAAAAACATTGCCGTTGATTGCGCAGCAGTATAAAGGCGTTTATAATAGTCAGCCTGGTATTTTGTTTGCGATTTTGATTATTATTACAATTCCAATGGTTATTTTCTATTGTGTTGTACAGAAACAGTTTGTAAAAGGTATGACTGCGGGGGCGGTGAAAGGTTAATGAGACTTTGGAATTCCAGAGAAACAGCGCTTAACGAAGCTTTAAATGGAATTAAGAGAGCCTGCCCGGGCAAGTATACAAGGCTGGAAACAGAGTATGGTTATGGATTGTATCGAAATAATATTTCTTCAAACAGAGTAAGAATTATAGTAGACGGCGGTGGTGGATACGGACATATGTGGAGCGCATTTGCAGAAGAAGGACTGGCTGATGCTATGGTTCACGGAAATTTTGACAGTGCACCTAATGCTTATGTACTTTATGAAATGGCCAAGAATATTGACTGTGGAAAAGGAATACTTTTTCTGACAAATCATTATATGGGTGATTATCTGAATAATGACATGGCAGTGGAACTTCTTGCACATGATAATATAAATGCAGCTATGTGCTGTATCTCTGATGATATATTAAGCTGTGAGGGAGAAATTGCTGAAAACAGAGGAGGACTTCATGGAATCGGTCAGGTATGTAAAATATGTGCAGGGGCCGCCAGAGAAGGATATAATCTGGAACAATTGAGTAAACTGGCTTCTAAAAGTAACAGTCGTGTCCGTTCTGTATCCTTAAATGTACGTGAAGGAAAACTGTTTTTGGAGAAGGTTTTCGGGTGAACCGGCGGTAAAAGAAAAAGTGTTCGAATCCGTGGATCAGATGTTTTCAGATGCTGTAGATATCTTATTATCGGAACTTGGACTGTGGAAAGATTGTCCGATGTATTTATCTGTAAATAATCATTGCAATGTAGGGTTTACAGAAAGCATGGTTCTCCTCGAATCGGCAGCAAAACAGATTGAAGAAAGAAAAAATTAAACTTTGTGGATGTGCAGCAGGAACTTATTTTGATGTATTTGATGGGAAAAGGCTGTATACTCAGTCTCATAGCCTGTGATGAGGAGATGCAAAAATATATTGCACCCGTAAATGGATATGGTTATGTGATATAGGAGGAACGATGGAGAAAAATAAAAACGGATGTTTTAAAACAAATGTTTTTGGACGGTGCCCGCTTAATCATAGAAAAAGAACCATATCTTACAGAAATTGATTCTGTAATAGGCGATGGAGATCACGGAGAAGGGATGAAAAGAGGCTGTGAAGCTCTGATAAAAATTCTTGAGACAGAAAATTATGTATATGTAGATGAACTTTGTCGTGCGGTGAGTATAGAATTGATAAAGACAATGGGTGGAGCGTCGGGAATTATTTTTGGAACGATGTTTCTTGGCGGTATTTCAAGTTTGGGACATCAGGAATATGCAACAGCACCACAGATTGCAGATTATTTCTGGAATGGGGAACAGGCGATTGAGCGAAGAGGAAAAGCCAGACCAGGGCAGAAAACCATGCTGGATGCATTATATCCGGCGTGTGTGGAAATGAAAAAGGCTGTATTAGAAACCAGTAATATAATAGAAGTTCTGAAAAGAGGATATCAGGCGGCAGTTCAGGGCGTTGCAGATTGCAGAAATTTTCAGTCTGGAATTGGAAGAAGTAGAAATTTTAAAGAAAAAACGCTGGGAATTCCAGACCCGGGAGCTGTTTCTGTAAGTCTTTGGTTTCAGGCTTTCTGTTTATCGGTAGATAAATAATAGGAGAAAACAGATATGTTAGAAAAGGTCAGTACAATATTAAAGATGGCAGATGAAAGTAATACAGCGGTTATTTCTTTTATTTGCACAGATTATAATATGGTGTATTCAGTGGTTACTACTGCTGAAAAAACAAACACTCCTGCATTGGTAATGCTTCTTCCGGAACATTATGAAAAAAATAATACAATGAATGTTCACGGATTTGCGGAAATGGTCAAAGAACTGGCAGAGTCTGTGAAGGTACCTATTGGTCTTCATCTGGACCACAGTTATGATTATGATTCTGTTATTACTTCTATCAAAAAAGGGTTTGATTCTGTTATGATTGATGCTTCGGCATACAGTCTGGATGAAAATATTGCACTTACCAGAAAAGTGACAGAAACCGCTCATATTTTAGGGGCAGATGTAGAAGCAGAAATTGGACATGTAGGTTTGGCACAGGATTGTGATGGGGATAAAACAGATTATTATACGAAAGCAGATGCAGCAGCGAGATTTTACCAGGAAACAAATGTTGATTCTTTGGCTATTGCTATCGGAAATGCTCATGGTGTTTATGTGGAAACGCCTCATCTGGATATTCAGAGGCTTGAAGAAATTAATGCTGCTACAGATGTTCCACTTGTACTTCATGGAGGCAGTGGGATTCCTCATGACCAGTTGGAGATTGCTTTCCGAAAAGGTATCAATAAATTTAATGTAGGTACTGAGTTTTTGAGTGTATATTATGACGCAGTAAAAGAGTATGTTCACATGATGGAAGGTAATGATAAGCCACTAAAAATGCTTGAAGTTCCAGAGTTTGTGCAGACCCGTTTATGTGAATATCTGGAAGAAAAAATGAAATTATCAAAGTTCTGATCTGATAAATATAGAATCTGTAAGATCCGAAAGTATGATAGCTGAAAAGCTGGGTACTTCCGGATTTTTTTGTTAATATGGATGAAATATTTTCCTGCCCCGTGTATTGGTCTTGCGAGAAGAATGGGTTACAATATTTTGAGGGAGTGTGGTATAGTAGGGGGGATGAGTCAGAGATTAGTTAGATATATTTATTATATGCTAAGTAATGATACAGAAGTAGACAGGAGGAGTTAGTTTGGCAGCGAGGAGACGTGGAAAAAAGAAAAGTGGAAGAAGTTATGCGTGGAGATACCGGGGCAGGATTGTGGCTTGTGTGTTTGTTGAGGTGATCATTATCTGTGCGCTGGTTATCATGATCGGATGGAATAAGGGCGTGAAGGAGTGGTTTGAGCAGTTTGAACAGCCGGTTCTGAAGGAAGTGGATATCAGTGGTATCAACAGTCCGAATGCGATCCTGATGCAGGCCAGGGGAGGTAAGATTCTGGGTGAGATTAACGGGGAGGCTCAGATTTATCCGGCTTCTATGACGAAGATTATGACTGTGATACTGGGGATTGAGAATTTTGATGATCTGGATGAGAAGATTACTCTGACGGATGAGATGTTCTCCGGATTGTATGAGCAGGATGCTACGCAGGCAGGTTTTCAGCCGGGGGAAGAGGTCCGGGTGATTGATCTTCTCTATGGTGCGATGCTGCCTTCGGGGGCAGAGTGCTGTATTGCTCTGGCAGATACGATCAGTGGTTCAGAGGCGGATTTTGCGGAGCTGATGAATAAGAAAGCAGGGAAGCTTGGAATGGAGAATACCCATTTCTGTGACTCTACAGGACTGCATAACCCGGATCATTACAGTACGGTTAAGGATATTGCGGTGTTGATGAAGTATTGCATTAAGAATGATACGTTTCGTGAGATTGTGGAGACCTCCAGACATTCTACCGGAGTTACAAATATCCACCCGGATGGAATTACTTACTACAGTACAATGTTTAAAAACCTGTCTGATCCGACAGTCACAGGTGGAAAAATCCTCGGTGGCAAGACCGGTTATACCAGTGAGGCAGGACACTGTCTGGTGAGTTTTGCGGAGATTGAGGGCAGGGAATATATCTTTGTTTCCGCAGGTGCTTCAGGAGCAGATGGAAATACGATTCCGCATATTCAGGACGCTGTGACTGTTTATAACAGGGTTGGTGCGGCGATTGAGGAGAAGATGAACGATAATAATAAATAAAATCTCCCACAAATTGTGACGCACATCTTGTGGGGAGCATTTTCGTTACTGTTCACTGGTAATATCCCGCGAGGTGTTTTTTGTGAGCGAAGGTCACAGAAAACCCGAGACATACCGCGCGAATTTATGCGATCAGCATAAATTCTGTGCATCGCGAAGCGTGTTACTGTGAACGGAGTGAACAGTAACGCATTTTCCAAATACACTCTAATGTTTATAGATTTTTATAGACATATTTTTATGTATGTGATATAATCAATCACATACAAAAGAACGATACGGGCTACAGAGGAGGTGAAAGTGGTGACAGACAGACAAATACTGGAAGCTGTTTTGACAGAGGTCAGAGGATTTGGGACGCGAATGGATAAATTCGAAAGTCGAATGGATAAATTCGAAAGCCAGATGGACCGAATGGAAGAGCGTCAGAAGTGTTTTGAAGAAGAGACCAGAAATAACTTTGCAGATATCAGACTGCATTTGGAGAACATAACGGATAGGAATATTTCTATCCTTGCAGAGAATCATCTGAATCTTATCAATAAGATGGATGTGTCGGCTACCTGGATGAACAGGATTATGATTAATGAGGTTAAGATGAATGCTCTGACAGATCAGGTTGCCAGACTTCAGGCGAAATCCAGTTAAGCTTCCAATGATGAAAATACGAACGGATAAAAAGGGAGAACCTCAATGGTTCTCCCTTTAAAAGGTTTATTTTATGCGATTTTCCGATAGAATTATTCTCCGAAGTATCTCTTAAGCAGACCAGCGAATGCTTTTCCGTGTCTTGCTTCGTCTCTTGCCATTTCATGAACTGTATCATGGATAGCGTCAAGGTTAGCAGCTTTTGCACGTTTAGCAAGGTCTGTTTTACCAGCTGTAGCACCGTTCTCGGCTTCTACACGCATCTGAAGGTTTTTCTTTGTGCTGTCTGTTACAACTTCACCTAATAATTCAGCGAATTTAGCAGCATGTTCTGCTTCTTCATAAGCTGCTTTTTCGTAGTATAAACCGATTTCCGGATATCCTTCTCTGTGGGCAACTCTTGCCATTGCAAGATACATACCAACTTCAGAGCATTCACCCTGGAAGTTTGCTCTTAAATCAGCCATGATGTCTTCGCTGGATCCCTGAGCAACACCTACAACGTGTTCAGCAGCCCATGACAATTCACTATCCTGCTTTACGAATTTATCAGCCGGTGCCTTACATACAGGACAGGCTTCCGGAGCTTTCTCACCTTCATAAACATAACCACATACACTACATACCCATTTTGTCATAATTAAAATCTCCTTTTCTTTTTAATGAATTTATTAGGGATGCCAGAAAATAAATTGATTATCTTAGCATCGTTTAGTTCTTATTGCTTTCCGCGTGTGCGGTAGAAAAAGTAATTTTTAATAATAGTAATTATTACTGTTTTCTATGATCTTAGATTACCATACTTGATTGAAAAAGTCAAGTTTAATTTTAGCTTTTTTGCAACTTTTTATCATTAGTTGTTATTCCCAATTTGGACACCAATGATGTAAGTAAAAACTACTTTGAACTATCAGAGTTGCCTTCTGCCTCTTTCAGGCAGTCCTCACACAGGCCGAAGAATCTGGCACTGTAATCAGTAATCTTTCCTCCGAAGTTCTCACCTGCAAGCTCCATAATGTGATGGATCCCTTCGCTTTCCAGATCAATGATTCGTTCACATCTGGTACACATGAAGTGACAGTGTCTCTCGGTTCGCCCATCAAAGTGATCCGCTCCGGCGAAAGAGGAAAGTTTTCTTGATCTCTCCCATGATCAGCCAGCAGAGATAAGTTGCGATATACCGTACCGAGGCTGATATTCGGATAGATGAGTTTCATATTCTCATATACCACATCGGCAGTAGGATGATCTTTTCTGGTTCTTAGAAACTCTTTAATCGATTCCCGCTGACGGCTGTATTTCAGTGTCGCCATGGTATTCCTCCCTTCACTGTTTACTCGCAAATGATTTATAATAACTGTTCAGTACAGTTGCAGTTATGATTTATTTAATAACAATAATCATTACTGATATTGACACTATACAATAGTGGATGGAAATTGTCAAGATATAAAAATATTATTTTATGGAATTGTTATAGTTTGGGCTCCTGATATAGAAATAGCCGACTGATTCTCCGAAGAAAATCAATCGGCTATGTGATAAATTTATTTATGATAAGTTTGTTTATACTATTTTCGTATCATGAAGAGATAACGTTAAAACAGCAGTAGAAACGCTTAACGATGTACGCTTTTCCTGGAGCAAATAATTACACCAAATGCTCCTCATTAATCAGGACGATACTGGCGTTTTCTTTTGCAATATCAAGCATACGCTGCGTAAAACCGCTTTTGCTGAACAGGCCGAAGATAACATCATACCCAGGATATGCTTTACGAATTTCAGCTGCACCATCAACTTTCTCTTTCAGTGAGAAATATACGGGAGCATCCACTGGTTTGACATGATACTTACACTCTCCGGCAAATATCCTCTTGTTTTGATTGTCTATTGCCATTACATCAATCTCTGTATCACCGTCATAATCATTCAACCAATAAGAACCGATACGGGACGGAACAAACGGAATTTCTCCTTGTTTGCATACACTTGCAAATATATCCTTACAGATGTCCTCATATGCAAATGCCACGAATTTCTCAATAAAGTCTTTTCGAATCTCATCCAAAACAATTTGCATATTGTCCAGTTCCAACTCACCTTTATAGGGGTAAACATACCGAAACCAGAAACGTATGAAATTGTCTGCGATAAAATACAAGCCTTTTCTGGATTTTTCCGGATTTTTCTTTGTTACCGGAGTTCTCTTTTCAATGAACCCCAAATCCGCAAGTGTCGATAAATACGGTGTTAATGCCTGCGTTTCCTGCCCTAGTGCACCAGCAATTTTGCCTAACTTGTGGTTTCCGTCTGCTATCGCTTTTATAATAGAAAAATAGTTCACTGCGGTCATGGATTCACTTTTCAGCAAGAAAAATGGTTCCTCATACAAAAAGCCACTTTTCGATAAAACAACATCCTTTAATTGATCGACCAAATCACGCCCATCTTCAAAAAACTCAAGATACTTTGGAACCCCACCTGTCACAGCGTATTGTTCTACTGCTTTATCAAAAGGCAGTGCAAGCGCATCATAAACATCTGTAAATGGCAATGGAGCCAATCGCATCTGCGCTGTTCTACGTCCATATAAAGGACTATCATACGACAGCGCATGTTTCTGCATCATACCAATGAGAGATCCAGACAAAATCAGCATCACATTGCTGTCCTTCAGAATCTCATCCCATGCATTCTGCAAAATAGATGGGAACGCTGGGTTAGTCTTCACAAGATACGGAAACTCGTCAATGACCAGCACTTTTTTCTTGTCAGGCTCATAATCAGCAATAACCTGAAACAAATCAAGCCAATCTGTAAATACAGCTTTCTGTAAAAGGCTGTTTTTCGTCATACGAGCAACAACGCCCGCTAAACGTTTCATGCTTTGAGATTCCAATTCTTCTGTTGCAAGGAAGTAGAAGGCTGTTTTCTTTTTCAAGAACTCTTTGATCAATGTTGTCTTTCCTACTCGACGTCGACCGTAAATAACAACGAAGCCGCCATCGCGCTCGTATTCTGCATTCAACTTTTCCAGCTCCATTTTCCGACCTATGAATTTCATATCTAATCCTCCTTATGATAAATTAGTTTATGATAAACTTGTTTATATTATACATTCATTTACCAGGAAGTCAAGGTCGTTCATGGAAATCTGTTTATAATCCAGCTATTTTACAGAGCCTCTAAGAAGCGCACAAAGTTATTCTAAGTCGCCACTGTCAAATCGCCTTGATTTTTCTGAGATATGCCACCGCATCTGTATGACCACGGAAGTAAATCTGCTGTCGCTCCATATCATCCCTCTGACGCACCAGATGCAGATACTGCGTAAAGGCTGTGTGTTCCTCAGCGGTCAATCAAAAGCCATCTTCGATATGGGGAATCACTGTCTTTTCTTCTGACAGTTCAAACCCTCTCTCTGATAAAAATTCCCGGATAATCGGGAGGACACTGCTTCCAAAAGCTCTCTGCTTTCGCCTGTGACGATGAAGTAAGTAGACCTAGGGAACTTCCCCCTAAGTCCCTCTCAGAACTTATCCCGACTTTCTATTTATTCCGATAAAACATCTGAAATGCCGTATTTTAAAAGATACTAAAGTAAAAAGTCGGGATAATAACTACTTTAAGCCATAAAGTTTTTTCAGAAGATCTTCATCATCTTCCCAGTCAATATCATATTCATTGGAGAAGAGAGGATCAAAGTCTGATGTTGCCTTTTCGATAGCCTCTTTTTTCATCGTTGTATCAGCATTTGCATAAAACGCCTTGTCGTATCCATTTTTGCATGTCCAAGCCATTCGGCCACCAATGGGAGTGGCATACCATTCCTATACAAATGCATCGCACGTGAATGTCTCCACATATGGGGATATAGATGCTCTGGCACATCTGTTGAAGTCTCCTGTGCTTTTTTTGCCATAACGTGCAACAAATTTCTCTACGTTATCAATTGACATTTGTGACCGTATTCCTTTGCGTTCTATATAAAAAATGATATTCTTCTGGATTATCTTCTATATGGAATCTATGAAGGTAGGATTTCAGGTGTTTACACGTTTTTTCCATGATTGGAACATTTCTTGTTTTAGCACCCTTGCCTGTTATAACAACATAAGGATTTTTTTCCATCCATATGGATATTGCAAAGCCGTAAGTCAAGTATCTCCTGTGCCCTTGCACCGGTATCATACATAAGTATCATAAAGAAAAGGTCTCTCTGCCCGTTTTTCTTATTCCGGTCAGGCTGCTCCAGGATGGCTTTCAAGGCTGACTCGCTGAAAAAATTCTATTTCCCGCACACGAGTATCTTTCTTTTTAGGAATGACTTCACATCCAGAAAAAGGGGCATGAGAATCTTATCCTTTTCTGCGGCATATCTGAGAAATGATTTAACTGCACACATCCGCTGGTTTCTGCTGTTTACACTGTAACCGCGGTCTGTTTCCAGCCACATAAGAAAACTCTCTACAGGTTCCCTTGAAATACATTTAAAGCTTATATCTGCTAATGGCGTGCCCTGCGATGCACTGATATAATCAATGAAAAGGTTCAGGGTATCCCTGTAAGACTTAGCTGTATTCTGGCTTGCACCGCGCTGTTTTGGAAGATAGATAGTCAGAAAATCCCTAACGATGCGGTAAAATAAAAGAGAGTCATTCTTCATCTTCCACCTCCGGTATCAGGGCGTCCAGCTTTTCCCAGATATTGCTGGCACATATCAGCCACACCAGCAGACACGGGAATCAGCCGCTCCCTGTGAGACTTGTTTTTTCGGATATATAGGGTTTTGTCCTCATAGCAGAAATCAGAACGTTTCAGTTCCCTACCCTCATTCGGTCGGAGACCACAGAAATAAATTAACCTGTAGATAACAGGAATAATCAGATGGCGGCATGGGTTTGTTTTACAGTACGGTTCCTTATCGCTCTCGGCAAACACTCTACGCAATTCATCATCTGTAAAAATATATGGCATGGTCCTGCGAGTAATTGGAAAAATACTTATTAAAATCACTCAGGTAGTTCTCATAAGTTTTTCTCGAGAATCCAAGACTTTCTTTATAGGACAACATTTCCTGTATAACCTCAGGGAGATTGATCATATGCCACCTCCCAGTGAGTCGAAATCAAGAGTACAACAGCGCAAGCTTTGCAAATCTGTGGATATATACTGTTTTGTAGCTTTCGTCCCTTTATGCCCCAAAACCTGGGCAACGGTATCAACTGGAACCCCATTTGCAGCCATCCCAGTCCCAAGCCCACGCCTCATACCATGCATCTCCCTATAAAAGAGCATCTTCGATTAATATTTCGAGATAAGTTCCGTGAGAAGTTTGAGGTGAGAGTCCTTTTACTTACTCGACGAGATGTCGACTAATCAACTAATGGTAGCCTCCTACTCGATTTATTTTGTTTTAATTGCTTTCTGTGCCCTTAATTTTTCATTTGCCTTCTCTACATTCAGTTGTGTCAAAAGAAGAGCGACGAGAATATTAATCAGCATTGGGAGCCACAGGTACATAAAGTGAAGCATATTGATGCAAGACTGTGACTGAACTGCCAGTTTTCCGTTGAATCCACCGAAGTCAAGCAGCCAGCCTACAATTGCTGTTCCAAGTCCGCTGCCGATTTTCAGTCCCATGGATGTACATGAGAACATAGTTCCGTCGATTCGCTTTCCATACTGAAGGAATGTATGCTCGGAACATTCTGCAACTAACGCATTTAAGTTGCCCTGCCATGGAGCCATACCAATTGCACCGATTGCAGTACCAGCTAACATCAACGGTACATTGCCCATATAACCTGCAACAATGACGATTCCACGTCCTGCAGCGGCTACTAAATATCCTGAGAAGTTCAGTTTATAATACCCTTTGAATTTCGCAACCAAAGACGGAAGGAATGCAAGTCCTACAATCAGCGCCAGGTTGATTGCACCTGAGAAGGTTCCCAAAAGTTCTGCTTTTCCAAGTACATAAGTCATATAAAAAATTCCCATGTTAATGATTGCAGAATAAGTCTGGCGAAGGATATCTACTACAAGAATTACCAGATAATATTTATTATGAATCAGCATTTTAACAGATCCGATTAAGCTGTATTTTTCTTCAGCTTTTTCTGTGTTTCCATCTCTGAGTTCTTCCTCTGGAAGTTCCTTTACAGAAAATACTGTAATCGTATTGGAAATCAGTCCGATTATAGCGTAAATGATTGCGATGGTTCTCCATCCGGCAGCTCCGCCCCCCAGTTTTTGAACAAGATCTACTGTAATTGTCTGAATGATAAAGCTTGTTCCAAATGCAAACATGAAACGGATAGATCCCATCTGTACACGTTCTTTTCCATTCTTTGTGACTAGAGCGGTCAGTGTAGAGTAAGCAATATTGTTTGCTGTATAAAACCCTGCATTTAACAGTAAATATGTGATAAAGAACCAAATATACTGGGATGTTCTTCCCATGGTTGTCGGTACAGAAAATGCTGCAATCAGTGTGATCGCACATCCAAAATATGCACCGAGCATCCAGGGTCTTGCCTTACCCATTTTAGTATGTGTCTTATCAATCATTGAACCAAAGATAACATCTGAAATACCATCCAATACTTTTGATACAGCAATCAGTGAGCCGATGACACCTGCATTCAGCCCTACCGTATTGGTCAGATAAATCATAATGAATGATGACAGGAATGCGAATACCACATTACCGGCAATATCTCCAGAGCCATAGCCTACTTTATTATACCATTTTAAATATTTCTTTTCTTCCATCGTATTCTCTCCTTATCCCTCTAACATTTTTTCCTGACGGATGATTCCATTGGAAGTCCCGTATCATAATCTAACTGTCTTGGTTCATACTCTTCATTTTCTCTCTGTCTTGTATAGCCTTCGTTTTCCCAGTTTGGTATGAAATCTTTTCTCCATGGACGCATGCGCCACTGATAACCTCTGTACAAATCTCTGGTACTATTCATATGTTCAATCAGCCTGTCATGCATTTCATTTCTGATTTCTGTATAAGTTTCATCATCAATCAGGTTGTTCATCTCATACGGGTCTTTTTCCAAATCATAGAATTCATCACTGTCTAACAGATGAATAACCAGTTTATACCGTTTGGACATGACTGCCCTCATAATCTGCAGACCGCCGAATCCATCGTGGTCAAGCTCATATCTGGTAAATTCTGTGTATACCACATCGTTGATTTCCTTTGATGGCTCATAGATCTGCGGCAGCATACTCTTTCCTTCCAGTAATTTCGGAATCGGAAGTCCAAAGTAATCCATGATTGTCGGTGCAATATCAATGTGGGATGCCATCGCATCTTCCACGCAGCCCTTTGCGCCGCCTTTGATAATCAGAGGGATATTTGCCACTTCCCTGTACGCGGCTGCATTTTTGGAAAATAATCTGTGCGCTCCGAGCATATCTCCATGGTCAGATGTGAAGATAACCATCGCATCCGGTGCGACTTCTTTGATTTTATCCAATACTCTTCCGATTTCATAATCTGCAAAGGAATTACATCCAAGGAATAAGGATAATCCATCGGATGGCTTATTGATTTCGTCCTCCGCTGCATGTAAGTTCTTTCCGGACCACAGTCTCTGCATGAATGGTTTCTTAGAAAGGTCATCCTGAAAATTCGGACAACTGTCGAACCTGAACCCATCATACATATGATTAAATGGTGCCGGACAAAGAGACGGACCGTGAGGTTCATCATAAGATACACTTAAGAAGAAATCTTCATCCTTATGTTCTTCCAGATATTTAATTGCACGATCCGAGCAGCGGTGTGCATAGGTAAATTCTTCCGAAAAACCTTCTTTGTAAGCCTCCTTTGGATCTCTGGATTTCACCTTATCTTCATCACTTAGTTCATTCAGGTAAGTTTTCATATCATACCAGTAATCTGAATCCCAGCCATCCGGGCAGCGTCCGTTTCCAAAGTAATCTGAGCCATCCAGATGCCATTTCCCTATATAACCGCATGCAATGCCGTTATCACTCAGTCTTTGTCCTACCGTCTTTACATTGTCCCCCATTGCAATGCTGTTTGTTACCATGCCATTCGTGTGCGGAAATGTACCAGTGAAGATTGCACTTCTTGCCGGTCCACAGACCGGCTGGCAGGTATACGCATTCTCATAACGGATTCCTTCTTCAGCCAGACGGTCCAGATTCGGGGTTTTCATCTTTGGATTGCCGTAGCATCCGACCATGTCTTTTCTGGTCGTATCTGTCATCAGAAATATCAATTGTTTTCTCATGTTACATCCTCCTTCAATCTTATGCACTATGGTTTATTCTGCTCATCTCTTCATTTTAGTATAGTGGTTTTAAATCTTTATTCCATACCTTTTTATGTGTTTTGCATGGACAGTTCTGCTTTTTCGTGTTATATTTACCTTAAAAAGAAAAAGTCTGGCTAAAGGGAAGAGGGTGTTTTTATGATTAATGTATCCGGGCACTTAAGAAATGAAAGACGTGTAACCGGGTTTGCTGATGACTCTGTTTCATTATCCGTCAACTGCTGCGGCATGCAGGTTTTTAAAACAAAAGATTATTCTCAGAACCGTTTTGCCGGCCGCGTTGATTATCAGCTTATTTATGTCTACAAAGGTGCCGGTCACTATTGGCTGAATAATGAACGAAAAGTATTAGGCGCCGGAAATATCCTTCTTTTCCGTCCGAAAGAGCCTCAGATCTATTCCTATTATGCAAATGAGCACCCTGAAATCTATTGGATTCATTTCACCGGGAATAACTGTAAAAATATAATAGAGAAGTACAATCTACATAACTGTTATATCGGGGAGCATACTATGTTAAAGACTCTTTTTCAGGAAACGATTATTGAGCTACAATTGAAAAAACCATTTTTTGAGGATGTTGTTCTATGTAATTTTTTGCAAATACTTGCCGTCATCGCGCGTTACCATCAACAGATTCTCTCTCCGTTAGGAAATGACTTCTCTATTGACCGGCTGATCATGCAGCTTAATCAACGGTATAAAGATAACTGGAATGTTGCATCAATGGCAGAATATTGCAAGTTAAGTGTCGGGTATTTTTCCCACATATTCAAGAAACGTATTGGGGTTGCACCGATGCGTTATCTAAATGAACTTCGGGTAGAAAAAGCAAAGGAGCTAATTGCAACAAATGCGATGAAACTGTCAGATATTGCATCCATGGTGGGTTTCTCCGATCCGCTTTATTTTAGCCGGGTATTCAAAAAGACTGCCGGAATTCCTCCTAAAGAATTCCAGCAGTCTCTGCTTACATCTAATACTCCAAAGTGGTGGCCTGATAAATAATGGATTTATTTCCCCTTAGCGGACAGGAAACCGTGATGCCCGCTGTCGGCTGTGGGGTATCATCCTCCAAGGAATGATACTGCCACTTTCATAACTCCTGCCGCCACCATAACCCAGATAGGGTTCATTTTCACTTTCTGAAGTAATACGACACAGATGGCAAATATCACTACAAGGCTCCATTTCGTTCCTGCCAATGCAATTGATGCGGAACTTCCCCAAAATGCTGTAATCAAAATGGAAATTCCGGCAGATGCAATCATCGCAACAACAGCAGGCCTCAGAGAATTCAGGACTCCCTGTAGCATATCCATCTCTCTATATTTCAGATATAACTTTGCAATCACCGTAACAATGATGCAAGATGGCAAAATGCATCCAAGAGTCGCAATCAAAGCTCCCGGAATCCCGGCAATCTTAATTCCAACGAAAGTTGCTGAATTGACTGCAATCGGACCTGGTGTCATCTGGGAAATGGTGATAAGATCTGTAAATTCAGACATGCTGAGCCAACCATGTGCTGTAACCACCTGCCCCTGAATCAAGGGCATTGCCGCATATCCACCGCCAAAACTGAATAAACCAATCTGTAAAAAACTCAAAAACAATTGCAGATAAATCATTTATTTTTCCTCCTCTTTGCAATACATGTCCGGATTACTCCGATTAGTCCGCAAACGATAACAACATAGACTACATTTACTTCAAAGATACAGGAGGCAATAAATGCACCAACCATGATCACTGTGGATATGCCATTCTTATCCTGAACGATATCGGCTCCCATTTCATAAGTCACAGATGCGATAACCGCGCCAACGCCAGCCTGCATACCTTCCAACATCTGGCTCACAAAATAATTGCTGCGGAAAGCATTGTAACAAACCGAAATCACAGATATAATCAAAAACGGTGGAATAATTGTTCCAATGATTGCCACCAGTACTCCAGGCATTCCGGCAAGCTTATACCCAACTACAATTGCGCCATTTACTGCGATTGGTCCCGGCGATGACTGCGCGATTGCAACCAAATCCAACATCTCATTCTCTTCAATCCAGTGATAATCATCCACAAATTTTTTTTTTACATCAATGTAACAATCACATATCCGCCGCCAAATGTAAAGGCACTTAAATATAAAGTTGATATGAATAGCTTCCATAATACGTTCTTTTTATTTTCCATGATTTTTCCTCCTTCGCATACCAGTATATCCGCTCTTGACACATATGTAAAATATTATTATTCTATGAAATAGATAACTGTTTTATTATGGATTGGAAGAAGGGATATTATGACGCTCAGATATATGAAAATATTCGTCTCTGTATATGAACACAACAGTATTACAAAGGCTGCTGATGTTCTGCATCTCGCTCAGCCGTCCGTCAGCCTTGCCATAAAAGAGATGGAGGAATATTATGGGACCCGTTTCTTTGAGCGGATTGGGCGGCACATCAGTCCGACCGGAGCGGGGAATGAACTTTACAGATATGCACTGCATATTATAGAGTTGTTTGATGAAATGGAACAGAAAATTAAAGATTGGGATCATTGCGGAACACTCCGTATCGGTGCAAGCATTACGATTGGCACTCATATTCTCCCGCTAATGCTTAAACAATATCAGGAAATTTATCCAATGCTAAAAATTACTGTTATTATCAAACAGTCTGCTGCTATTGAACAACTTGTTTTAGAGAATAAGATTGACATTGCTTTGATTGAAAACCAGCCCGAATACGCTGATATCATGGCAATTCCATTTATGACAGACCATTTATGTGCGATTGTTCCTGTTACGCATCCATTAGCTGATAAAAAATGGGTTACTTTGGAAGAAGTGTCAGCGTATCCTTTTCTCATGCGGGAAAAAGGAAGTGCGGGACGGGAAATCCTGGATGCCGGTTTTGAATTGAAAAATATAACAGTTCATCCTGTCTGGGAGAGCACAAGTACACAGGCTATTGTAAAAAGCGGTGTCTGTCGGTCTTGGCGTTGCCGTACTTCCTTCCTTTTAGTAAAAAAAGATATGGAAGAGAATCATGTATGTCTGTTACCATTCAAAAAACCGCTAAAAAGAAATCTGAATGTGATTTATTATAAGCGGAAATATTTTACAGAACAAATGAAGTCCTTTATTGACTTATGCCGAAAATATGGAAAAGATTATGAATCTGCGGAAGTATGATTGTGCTGCATAATCTTACCGGGGATACCGAGAAGGGCGCAGCATCCTTTGTTGTAAAACTGTTATATATAAACGATGTAAATGTATGGCATGACGTATAATTGATAATGATAAGTCGGGTTTTGAATAGACAGATAATTTTGCGTATGTTACAGTATATGAAAATACCGCGATTTTGGTTTCGGGATGAATACACTCAGTGAAAACTGACATGATTCTATAAAATAAGACAAAGAATAAAAGCGATAGCCGAAACTGCAGGAGGGTGATAACCATGGACATTCGTATGGTAATCATGGATGATAAGTTGCTTGTGAACAAGCTGGAGGGGACAATGAATTGAGAAAAATTAGGCATCACGCTGGTTTTTACCATGTACAATATCCTTCAGGACACTGTCATAGAGATACGAATGCCGAGGACACAGTGAAGAGGAAAACTGTACTGGAACTGAAAAAAGAAAATGTGCTATGATTTTACATACGGAACAATCATAGATACAAGGAAAGAACGATCATAGATACCTTCGGTGGTGTGTTGCCTTTTATCCACCGGGGGTAAACAAACAGAGTAATTATAGATAAAGGAGAGGTAAAATGCCAGCAATAAGTGTTTTAATGAAACCATCTTCCAGCATGTGCAACATGTCCTGCAACTATTGTTTCTACTGTGATGAAGCACAGAAACGTACACAAGAATCTTTCGGGTACATGAGTGAGCAAACGCTGAAAAACATAATACGGAAAACGATGCTGCGGGCAGAGGGCATGATAAGCTACATTTATCAGGGCGGTGAGCCAACCCTGCGCGGAGTTGGTTTCTTCAAAAAAGCAATTGAATTTCAGAACCAGTACAACAGGAATCATGTACAGGTACAGAATGCGCTTCAGACCAATGGTTATGCAATTACAGAAGAATGGTGCCAGTTTTTCAAAGACAATCATTTCCTGATTGGCCTGTCGGTGGACGGAACGGAAGAAATCCATAACTCTATGCGGCACACACATTCCGGGAGCGGCACCTTTGCCCGTGTCAATCAGACGGCAATGCTGATGGATGAGTATGGGGTGGATTATAATATCCTAACCGTTGTCACGCCAAAAATCGCGGAGAATATTCGGGAAATATATGGCACTTATCAAAGGCGAGGATGGTATTATCAACAATATATTGCCTGTCTGGATCCCTTTGGAGAGGAACATGGGAAAACCCCGTATTCCCTTTCACCAGAGGTATATGGACAGTTTCTGACAGATTTATTCCGGCTGTGGTACAAGGATTTGAGGCGTGGAAAGCAGCCTTTTATCCGGCAGTTTGAAAATTATGTCGGTCTTGCGGCAGGTTACATGGCGGAATCCTGTGAACAGAGAGGAGTCTGTGGAATCCAGAATGTGGTAGAGGCAGACGGAAGTGTGTATCCTTGCGATTTTTATATGATGGATGAGTACCGTCTGGGGAATTTTAACACTGACCGCCTGGACGACATTAACCAGAGAAGGAGCGAGATTCAGTTCATCGAGCAATCCTGGAAATTGGATGAAGAGTGCCGCCTCTGTAAGTATTTCCGACTCTGCCGGGGAGGCTGCCAGCGCAATCGGGATTTTCAGCCTGATACCGGACTTTATAAAAACTATTTCTGTGAAGGATACAGGATGTTTTTCGGGCAGTGCTATGAGCAGATCATGGAAATCGGGAAAAGCCTGTCCAAAAGCTGAGAAACTGTTGCCTGCCAGTCCATGGGTGATGGAAACTGAATATGCCAAAATCCCGAGACATACAAGCCAAAATTCCATTGCCGCAGGCAATCTGGAATGAATTTTGGCTACGTTACTGTGAACGGAGTGAACAGTAACCAGTAACGATGTGGGTTTACAAACCCACCAAAATGTGCTATATTTTCCCTATAACAGGAAATAACTATTTCCTATAGCTAACAGCGTTCCACGATCACAGAGCGGAGTGCTGTCACGAAATAACACAAACTCATTGAAGAAGAGAGTAGATCCGCAGACCGTATTACAGAGAAATCCCCATGGATCACATATCACAGATTCAAAGGCTGAGAGGGATATGCAAGGAGCAGGTCGAAGATGGCTTCCGAGAGGCACTGCTGAGAGCCAACAGCTTTAGGCAGCGACAGGCACGCCTGTTACAGCGTAGAGGTATCATAATGTACCTCCCAAGGTTTCCCCGCGCGAGCCCGGAAACGAACAGAAGTGGTAACACGGGTAATACTCGTCTTCTCAGATAGTCTGAGGAGACGTTTTTTATATTATAGGAAATTACTCTGTAATGTTCCTATAACATAAAAAAGCCCTCCGGGCAGGATCACACTGCGACAGAGAGGAATTATTTCCCCAACACCAGTTCCTTCCTACCATGAAGAATTTATGTTTTTCTTCCATAAATAAGGAGCAGTTGTTACCATTTCAAAAATCAGCCTGGGAAATTATTTCTCTTTCTATGCATTTGCAGGGATCGTGTAAATCTTAGTGCCTGGAAATCTGCGTTATGAACAAAAATCTCACTGTCTGAGCGAAGCGAGTTTGAGATTTTTGAGAATGCTTTTAGCAGATTTTCAGACACTTAGAGTTACTAGATCCCGAAACCGCATAGAAAGAGAAATAATTTCCCGGGCGTCCACATTAAAAAAGGAGACAACAACCCATGGAAAAACAGAAATACTACATCACCACCGCCATCGCCTACACATCCGGCAAACCCCATATCGGCAACACCTACGAAGTCGTCCTTGCCGATGCCATCGCCCGCTACAAACGTCAGCAGGGCTATGACGTATTCTTTCAGACAGGAACCGATGAACATGGTCAGAAAATCGAATTAAAAGCCGAAGAAGCCGGAATCACCCCAAAAGAATTCGTAGACAACGTATCCGGTGAGATCAAAAGAATCTGGGATCTGATGAACACATCCTACGACAAATTCATCCGTACCACAGATGAAGACCACGAAAAACAGGTCAAAAAAATCTTCAAAAAAATGTACGCAAAAGGCGACATCTACAAAGGACACTACGAAGGAATGTACTGTACACCTTGCGAATCCTTCTTCACAGAATCCCAGCTTGTAGACGGCAAATGTCCGGACTGCGGCCGCCCATGTGTACCTGCAAAAGAAGAAGCATACTTCTTCAAAATGAGCAAATATGCTGACAAACTTATCGACTACATCAATACACATCCGGATTTCATCCAGCCGGAATCCCGTAAAAATGAGATGATGAACAACTTCCTTCTCCCGGGACTTCAGGATCTCTGTGTATCCAGAACTTCCTTCAAATGGGGAATTCCGGTAGACTTTGATCCGAAACACGTAGTATATGTATGGCTTGATGCCCTTACAAACTATATTACAGGAATCGGCTACGACTGCGATGGCGAAAGCACAGAACAGTTTAACAAACTCTGGCCTGCAGACCTGCATCTGATCGGTAAAGACATCATCCGTTTCCATACAATTTACTGGCCGATTTTCCTGATGTCACTGGATCTGCCGCTTCCGAAACAGGTATTCGGACATCCATGGCTTCTTCAGGGTGATGGTAAGATGAGTAAATCCAAAGGAAATGTAATCTATGCAGATGAACTGGTAGACTTCTTCGGTGTAGATGCAGTCCGCTACTTCGTACTTCATGAAATGCCATTCGAGAATGATGGTGTGATCACATGGGAACTGATGGTAGAGCGTCTCAATTCTGAACTCGCTAACACCCTTGGAAACCTTGTAAACCGTACCATTTCCATGTCAAACAAATATTTCGGCGGTGTGGTAGAAAACAAAGGCGTTACAGAACCTGTAGATGATGATCTGAAGAACTTCATTCTCTCCGTACCTGCCAAAGTAAACGAAAAAATGGATAAACTCCGCGTGGCAGATGCAATGACGGAAGTATTCACAATCTTCAAACGCTGCAACAAATACATCGACGAAACAATGCCATGGGCTCTTGCTAAGGATGAAGAGAAAAAAGACCGTCTTGCAACAGTTCTCTACAATCTGGTTGAGGGAATCTGCATTGGTGCGGTTCTGCTGAAATCCTTTATGCCGGAAACAACAGAGAGAATCCTTGCCCAGTTAAATGCACAGGACAGAGAACTGGAAGACCTTAAGACCTTTGGCCTCTATCCGTCAGGAAATAAAGTAACTGAAAAACCGGAGATCCTTTTCGCCCGCCTTGACCTGAAAGAGGTACTTGCAAAGGTGGCAGAGCTTCATCCGCCGAAAGCAGAAGAACCTGCAAAAGAAGAAAAAGAAGACGTAATTGATATCGAAGCAAAACCGGAGATCACATTTGAAGATTTCGGCAAGCTTCAGTTCCAGGTTGGTAAGATCATCAAATGTGAAGAAGTAAAGAAATCAAAGAAACTTCTCTGCTCACAGGTACAGATCGGAAGCCAGGTGCGTCAGATCGTATCCGGAATCAAAGCACACTACAGTGCAGAAGAAATGGTAGGTAAGAGGGTTATGGTAGTCACAAACCTGAAACCAGCCAAACTTGCCGGTGTACTCAGTGAAGGAATGATCCTCTGCGCAGAAGATGCAGACGGAAACCTTTCCCTGATGGTACCGGAAAAGGAAATGCCTGCAGGTGCAGAAATCTGCTGATCTTTGTATTACTGAGAACAAAGCGAATGGTAGCGAAAATGTGTGAAAACTTACGAATATTATCTTGACAAATACACTCTCAAAAGCTATATTAATATTTAGATAAAGGGGAGTGACTGACTCATGAGTATTCATGATGTCGTCAATTTCGGTGGGTAAAGACTCCAACCGTATCGTGATGAACAGGCGAGGCTTTTATTGTATGTTCCCGTACAATAAGAGCCTCGCTTTTTGTAAAAACTTAAACAGGGGGATTTTGATCATGTCACAGGGTTTTAATCATTTTGATGAGAACGGAAACGCAGTTATGGTAGACGTTTCCGGGAAAAATATCACTTACAGAACAGCAGTTGCCACAGGTGAGATTCATGTAGGAGAAGCAATCATGGAGGCTGTGAAAGAGGGTTCTGTGAAAAAGGGAGATGTGCTTGGAGTAGCACGTGTAGCGGGGATTATGGGAGTGAAAAGGACTTCTGAGTTGATTCCCATGTGCCATCCGCTTCCGATCCAGAAATGTTCCGTAGACTATGAACTGGATGAGATAAACGGAATTATCCGCGCTTTCTGTACAGTGAAAACAGAAGGCAAGACCGGTGTGGAAATGGAGGCACTGACAGGGGTTCAGGTGACGCTTCTGACGATTTATGATATGTGTAAGGCAATTGACAAGCATATGGTAATGTCCAATATTCATCTGGTTGAAAAGACGGGTGGTAAGAGTGGAGATTTTCATTTTTGATATCCACAAATTACTTTGCGATTTGCAAAATATTTGTTGGGTAAAATGAAAGAAATGTGTATAATGGAAATACAGAATGGCAGATAACGAAAAAAATTATCTGCCCGACAGGGAGGTTTTTATAAAATGAAAAGAGTAGCGATTATTACATCCAGTGATACGGGATATCGCGGAGAACGTGAGGATTTAAGCGGACCTGCGATCCGAGAGATTGTTGAGAAGAATGGATATGAGGTTGTGTCTGAAGATGTTCTGCCAGATGACAGAAAGATGTTGTCAGAGAGAATGGCGGAAATTGCAGACAGCGGCACAGCGGAACTGATCCTGACAACAGGCGGAACCGGTTTTTCACCCAGAGATATTACACCGGAGGCAACGGAGGATATTATTGACAGACGTGTACCGGGGATTACGGAGGCAATGCGTGCGTACAGCATGACTATCACGAAACGCGCCATGCTCAGCCGTTCTACGGCAGGTATCCGAAAAAAAAACACTGATCATCAATCTTCCGGGAAGTCCGAAAGCTGTAAAAGAGAGCCTGGAGTATATTATTGATGCGCTTGGACATGGCATTGAGATCATGACAGGGGAAGCAGGGAACTGCGCAAGATAACTGATGGCGATAACAGGGATAAGAAAGCAGAGAATATAAGCTGACGGCAATAAACGAAAGAGCAGGTACGAAAACAGTATCTGAAACGAAAACAGGAAGGTAAAAGGGATAATCTTATGGGAAAAGTAATTGCGGTTTGTACAAGTGAAAGAAAGGGAATACAGAAGACAAGTGTTCCGGAGATTAAAGTAATTGAGGACTGGGGAATCGAGGGTGATGCCCATGCCGGCAAATGGCACCGTCAGGTAAGTCTGCTCTCTTTTGACAAGATTGAAGATTTTCGCGCCAGAGGTGCAGAGGTAGAAGACGGGGCATTCGGAGAGAACCTGGTGGTTCAGGGAATCGACTTTGCCACACTTCCGATCGGCACGAAATTCCAGTGCAATGATGTAGTCCTGGAGCTGACACAGATTGGAAAAGAATGCCACAGCGGATGTGCAATCTTTAAGAAAATGGGAGAGTGCATTATGCCGAAACAGGGAGTTTTTACGAAGGTTCTCCACGGAGGTGTGATCCACCCGGGGGATGAGCTGGTAATTTTGTAACAGATCTTTTAACTGGATTATAGCAATCCTCATAAATAATGTATATTGATCCGGCTTATCAGAGCGCGAAATCCTGCGTCAGATATCTTTGCCGTGCGTCAGCACGCCTGCAGATATCTTCCTTGTCCTTCGCACTCTGCTGAACTGTCTTGATTGCATTATTTTATGGGATTGCTATAAGATTACATGAGGAGATTGGAAAAAATGATTATTGATACACATGCGCACTATGATGACGAGGCCTTTGACACAGACAGGGAAGCGCTTCTTATGTCTATGTACGATGGAGGGATTGAGAAAATTGTAAATGTCTGTGCATCTGTAGGTGGTTTTCAGGATACTGTGGATCTGATGGAGAAATATCCTTTTGTATATGGAGCAGTGGGAATCCATCCGGATGATGCAGATAAGATGACACAGGAGACTCTGGATGAGATTCGCAGATTATCCCATATGGACAAGATGGTGGCAATCGGTGAGATCGGGCTGGACTATTACTGGCATAAGGAAGAAGAGGAACATCAGATCCAGAAGAAAATGTTTCGCGCCCAGCTTGACATTGCCAGAGAAGAGAAGCTTCCGTTTATGATCCACAGCAGAGAAGCTGCCGAGGATACTCTGAATATCGTCAGAGAATATATGCAGGGTGGTATGTATGGCGGTATCATTCATTGTTTTTCATACAGCAGGGAGATTGCGGCAGAATATCTGAAAATGGGACTGTATCTGGGAATCGGCGGAGTTGTCACTTTTAAGAACGCAAAGAAACTGAAAGAGACGGTTCAGTATGCACCCCTGTCTCAGCTTGTTCTGGAAACAGACTGTCCCTATATGTCTCCAGAGCCAAACAGAGGTAAGAGAAATTCGTCATTAAATCTGCCTTATGTAGCACAGACAATCGCAGAACTGAAGGGAATTACAGCAGAAGAGGTCATTGATGTGACCAGACAAAATGCAGAGAAACTGCTGGGAGTTTAACCGAATTAAGTAAGTCCCCTGCGGAGGTTGTGAAAAGCAATAAGCAGTTATTCGGTATAGAGCTACGTAGCGAAGCGGATTGCTATAAAAAAGATGCCGACTGATTACAGTCAGCATCTTTTTTGCTATATACAAATAGGGAATTCATCAATAATCACTGTCATATTTGTTTGAAGAATCATCGGAACTTTCATCCGAAGAGCTGTCAGAACTGTCGGAAGAGTCTTCGGTTCCGTCTGATGTGTCTGCCTGATATTCCCAGGAGTGGATGGATTCTGTATCTTCCACTACATTTCCGGTAGTTTTGTCGATCATGTTGCCCTCCCAGTCAAACTTGACGTTCAGCAGGTTTGTATTTGTGGAAGGCTTCACATTCATGGACATGATTTCCTTAAATTTAGCTTTCAGGTTATCGAGAGTAAACTCATCACCGATCACATTTCTTACACTGTGGGAAGAAGCAAGTTCTTCTGTATAATCATCCAGCATATATGGTCCGTATTCTCCGTTATCGTGATTATAATGCATGACCATAGGTTTCACTTCCGGAGAAAGGATCTGGATGGTTGATTTGCCGTTCAGAGTTGATTTCTGTATGGTAAAACTTGCCATTCCTTCCAGAAGTTCCGGGAGTTCCTGCTGGGTGGAAACGAAGTTTCCGAGGGAGTAGAATATGGTGGTATTGTGTCCCTGGTCATCAGAAAGCTGTCCGTAAGGCTGAAGCACATGCGGATGACCGCCAATGATCACATCAACACCCTGCTGCATCAGAAAAGCGGCCCATTGTTTCTCGTATTCATTTGGCATGGTTTCATCTTCTGTTCCCCAGTGAGCCACAAAGATGATGCAGTCGCTGATTTCTTTGGCTTTCTGGATCATTGTGGTGATCTTATCCTTATCAAAGATATCGATCATGTACTCATATCCTTCGCCTGCACCGGAATTATTGGTGCCGTATGTATAGTCAAGAAAAGCAATCTTAATACCATTCACTTCTTTTACTTTGACAGTGTCTGCATCTTCCTGGGTGGCGTGGATGCCAAGTACAGGAATATCCGGATAATTGGTGCTCCAGAAATCCAGAGTACTTTTCAGATAGTCATATCCATAATCATCGGCGTGATTTGTGGCAGATTCCACTACATCAAACCCTGCTTTGATAATGGCATCTCCCACTTCCTGGGGAGTGGCAAAAGAAGGATAAGTGCTGACAGCATCGTGGCTTGGAGCAAAAACCGTTTCCTGGTCGATCATGGCTACGTCTGCAGCTTGGATCTGGTCCAGAACATGAGTGTAGATATGGTCATAATTCCATATGCCGGAGTCATTTTCGCCGGATTCATACAGCTTGCTGTGATAAAGATTATCTCCAACAGCAATTACACTTGCAGTGGAGATGACAGGTGTTTCAGCTTTGATCTTATCCTGCTGTTCCTTGAGAGCCGCTGCTTCTGCTGCTTCTTTCTGCGGTTTACGGATCAGGGTGTAATCCATCTGATGCATCACCAGAACGAGCAGAACCAGAACAATAACAGAACACAGAAGACTGATCCGGGAGTTGATTCTCTCCCGTAAATTAAGTGGCATATTATTTTTTTTCATAGAAAATTCCCTTTAACTAAAATAGTTCTTAACAGTGAGAATGCTGAACAGTTACAGCAATCTGCAGCCTGTATTGCTGTCCTCAGTACCGTATCCCAAATTCATTGCAGACTGCATACGGAAATGAGACAGGAGCGTGTGAACTGTAATCTATCTGTCCATTATAACAAATTTCATGGTTCAAAGAAAGAATTAAGAGAGAAATTCTTTGAAAACCTGCCAGAAATGCTTTGTGAGACAAAGTATTTTAGTGTATAATAGGTAGCAATATAACCATAATGTATAAACATGCTACAGCAATGCTATATGGAATTGCTTAAGCAAAAAGAGGGAGGTAACCGGATGAACCATTATGAGGCAATTAATGATGTACTGGTCAAATTTATTTAATGAGATTCTGGACCTGGAAGAACGGGCATTGATTACGGGAGAATATAAGAATATTTCCGTCAATGATATGCACATTATTAATGCAGTAGGTATCCGGGAACAGAAGAATATGTCAACAGTAGCCAGAGAACTGAATGTGACTGTGGGTACATTGACGATCGCTGTGAATAATCTTGTAAAGAAGGGATATATCCAGCGTATGAGAAGTCAGGAGGACCGAAGGGTTGTGCTGATCTCCCTGACAGAACAGGGGAAGAAAGCTTATTACCATCATAAAGATTTCCATGAGAAGATGGTACTGGCTGTACTTAAAGAC
>ENA-OQDT01000320-OQDT01000320.1-human-gut-metagenome-genome-assembly--contig:-NODE-320-length-31726-cov-5.894902_pt1 | contig 31726 bp, 26 predicted proteins | sample MGYA00242786_ERZ504617 | MGnify/ENA primary metagenome ERZ504617 (study PRJEB26092, sample SAMD00036337) | human gut metagenome | host: Homo sapiens | study: EMG produced TPA metagenomics assembly of...
ATGTGGAGGAGACAGAGGCACTGACGAAAGCTTGACCAAGTTGCAGGCATTTTTCAGATCATATCAGTAGAAGGAGTAAAGATGGAATATACTGAGAAGGATTTAGTAAAGATTGCAAAAAGGGAAAATAATACGAAGAGAAACTATCTGGTAGTGGATCCGCTTCAGGGAAAGCATATTCCGGTAGTGCCATCAAAGGCACTGGATTTATTTGCTGCTCTGGCAGATACTTTCAGGGAGAAATACAAAGATGAAAAACTTTTGCTGGTGGGCTTTGCGGAGACAGCAACTGCCATAGGTGCTCAGGCAGCGATTACTGTGGGGGCAGATTATATTCAGACCACCAGAGAAGTTATTCCCGGCGTGAATTATCTGATTTTTTTCCGAGGAACACAGCCATGCCACAGAGCAGAAGCTGGTAAAAGATGATATTGACAGAGTAGCGGCGGAGACGGATCGGATCATATTTATCGAGGATGAAGTAACTACCGGAAAAACAATTCGGAATATCATCAGTATTCTTGACAGGGAATATGACGGAAAATTTAAATATTCAGTAGCATCTCTGTTAAACGGAATGAGCGAGGAGAATCTGGAACGTTATAAGAGACAGGGGATTTCTCTGTATTATCTGGTAAAAACGGATCACAGTACTTACGGAGACAGAGCAGAAACATTTAAGGGAGACGGATTTTATTATAAATGTCCGGATAAGGCCGCAGAGTATACAACGATTTATGTTAAAAACCGGATGGATGCCCGCAGACTGATTGATTCCGGGAAATATGAAGAAGCATGTGAGAATCTGTGGAGAGAAATCCGGGAGAAAACCGGAAATATGGCTGATAATATATCTGGCAAAAAAATACTGGTGATCGGCACTGAGGAGTTTATGTTCCCTGCACTTTATATCGGAAGAAAGATGGAAAAAGAGGGAGCCGAAGTAAGGTGCCATTCGACTACAAGAAGTCCCATTGCTGTGAGTCTGGAAAAAGAGTATCCCCTTCACAGCAGATATGAACTGAAAAGTTTATATGATCCGGACAGGAGAACGTTTATTTACGATATAGGAAAATATGACAAGGTATTGATTGTTACAGATTCCCCGGAAATAAAGGAGAGTCAGGAAACGCTGATAAATGCTGTCCGGATGCAGAACAAGGATATTACAGTTGTAAGGTGGTGCTGATTTGAGAAGTTCCTATTCAGAAGAAGATGTGATTTTATTATTGAAGGATATTACCGGGATGGTAGAACCTCAGCCTGCCAAAGTGCGGGAAAAACTGATTCAGTCCGGAAAACATTACAGCGAGATGCTGCCTGTTGAATATGTTCCTACAGATCAGTATATGCAGGTATATCATAATGCGCTGAAACATTATGCGAAGCCGGTTGCCAATGCAGTAGGAATGCTGGCAGATAAGATCATAGAGAATAAGGGAAAGAAAATTGTCCTGGTATCCCTTGCCAGAGCGGGAATCCCAATTGGTATCCTTGTGAAGCGATACATCAAATTCAAATATGATATAAATGTGCCTCATTATTCCATTTCAATTATCAGAGGAAGAGGGATTGACGATAATGCCATGAAGTATCTGCTTGAAAAGTATAGACCGCAGCAGATTTTATTTGTGGACGGATGGATTGGCAAGGGTGCGATCCTGAATGAATTGAAGAAAGATATTTCTGCATATGAAGGGGTTTCTGCTGACATAGCGGTAGTGGCAGATCCGGCAAATGTTACGGAGCTTTGCGGAACACATGAAGATATCCTGATCCCAAGTTCCTGCCTGAACAGTACAGTATCCGGCCTTATCAGCCGTACTTTTCTGAGAGATGACATAATAGGCAGAGATGATTTCCATGGGGCAGTCTATTACGGAGAACTGACAGATTCTGATCTGTCATATGACTTTATTGAAACCATTGAAAAGGAATTTAATATGGAGAATACACCTGATCTGGAAAAAAGAGTGGAAAGTCAGGGTATTGATGAGGTAATAAATATAGGAAAGAATTTCGGTATTGACGATATTAATCTGATCAAACCGGGGATTGGAGAGACAACAAGAGTATTACTGAGGAGAATTCCCTGGAAGGTGCTGATCGATGAGCGATATAAGGGAAATCCTCAGTTGGAGCATATTGTCAGACTTGCCGAAGAGAAACATACACCTGTAGAATACTATCCACTTATACATTATAAATGCTGTGGAATCATTAAGAAGCTTGCGGATGCGTGAGAAGGGTAATACTTATTCTGTTATTCCGAAAACTTCTGAAAGATAAACTGTTTTCTTAGCCCAGTTCAGATGGGTTTTATATTCATTCATTCTTTCTCTGGTTTTGCTTCCTGCAACAAGGGAAGCAGAATCAGCATTCCAGTTTAAAATCGCCCGTGCGTCAAGGTAGTCATTTCGTGAAACCTGATAAGCTCTGTTTACTACAGGGATCTGTGAAGGGTGGATAACGGTTTTTCCGATGAAACCGCAAAGTCTGTCCTCCCGGATTTCCTGAATCATTCCTTCTTTCCAGCTGTCACCGGCATAATATTCCCATACAGGACCGGAAATCACATAATCCATACCATATACAGTGATAATATCTGAGAAAATATCTGAAACAGGTCTGATGCTGTGAATAGATTCATTGGCATGTCTGCGAAACCCAAACATATGGCACAGATCATTTCCGCCAACACGTATATTCAGTATAAGATCTTCAATTCTGGCTAAAGAATCCCTTAACAAATAGAGAATATCAATTCTGTTTCGCAAATCTATAATGGAGGGACTTTCGTAAATAGGCATCATGTAAAGATTTTTTTGCGACAAGTTCATTGACGAGGATCATCTGCTCAATATAACTTTGTGCGTTATCCGGGCTGAATTTAGGGACGATGAAACCGGTAACAATCTTAATGGATTGCCCAAGAGCTTTTGTTAATCTCTGAATCTGCTGTGGATTCCGAACCCGGATAAATATTTTGGGCAGATAGAATGGCTTTTGTTCATGCTGTATGAATATCTGGCTGAGAGAAGAAATCAGTATCTGCTCGGCTTCTTCAACATGATCGTCGTTTATGGTATCTTCAAGACAGAGAGCAAGAGAAAATCTGTTCCCGAATCTTTCATTTATCAGAGAATCAGTGATGGATATTCTGTTGGCAGGACAATAGAGTAATGGACCTACACTGTAATATAAAACATTATTTTTCATAACACTCCTTCTGACATATCTACAAAAATTCCCGTAAATAGGGTACCTTATAGAAATTCAATAAAATACTGCAGGTAATCCGGCCCATCACAGTGTGAAGGACCGAGTCAGCAGCTACATCATAGCACATTTCAGGGGAATAAGCCATAGAAAGAACAGGGGAATTTTCTTGAAATATAAATAGCAATATGATACAATTTTGAGGTAGAATTTATACGAAAATTTGGAGAAAATTATGGTTCCGCATTATTTTATGAAATTACTGTAGAACTTATCATGAACAGAAATAAGATAAGCAGATATTGAAGGTGAGATACTTATATGTTGGAACACAAAAAAATTCAAAACCTCAGTGATTATTTTGTCGAACTGAACAGCAGGCGGGAGAAAGGTGTTTATTTCTACCGTATCAACGGATATTCTGAAGAAGTCGGCGAATTTATAAAGAAATATTATGATACAGCAAGAAGAACCGGAGTGGTTATCGAAGGGAAGATACCTAATCCCGATGAGGGGAATCTTGCATATTATAATGAAATAATGGGAATGGATTTTCAGATGAGTATGGATTTTATCCATGTCAGTCTGAGAAAATGGCTGCCAAGGATGAATGAGTTTCAGAGACAGAATGTGGCAGCCTCCATTTATGACTCTCTGGATTCCCTGCGAAAAGCCGGGAAAACCGAGAATATGCTCAGGAACGCATATATCAAGTTCATGTGCTGGCTGTATTATAAATTTGAACGCATTGTAAATCAGCTTGGAGAGAACCATATCCCTAAAATATTATATGAAGGGCAGATAAGCAATTATGAGTTAATGCTCATATCGATTCTTTCCAATGCAGGCTGTGATGTAGTACTGCTTCAGTATGCAGGGGATCAGGGATATCTGAAAACAGATCCGGGTTCCGTTCTTTCAGACAGTTTGCAGATGGAAGGTTTGCAGCCATTTCCGCAGGGGTATTGTGTGAAAAAGGTCAGAGATGAGATTCAGAATGAACTCAACAATGAGAGACTGTATGGAATCAGACCTTCGCTTACAAATTGTACAAATGCATGGATAAAGGGAAATGGCCTGGATGATATCCGCGAGAGCATTCTGTTAAGGGAAATGACAGCCGTTTTTTTATAACTGTTTCTGCAGGATTAACGGGGCAGAAGATAAGCTTACTTATGCAAATGAGTTATTCAGATTGCAGCAGGAACTGAGAAATTCAAAGAGAAATACGGTGATCGTAAGTAAAGAGATTCCAAGACCAACGCCGCAGGAAATTTCAGAGATAAAGAGGTCAAACTATACATCCGGAGATCAGATGCTCCTGGGACTTGCGTGTAATATACAGTATGGAGCCAATCCGGAGCTTCAGCGGATCCTGCATAAAACATTTGTGGATGTTATGCTGGCTGAATCTCAGAAGGAAGGGGAAAATCTTAACAGACTGACAAACAGGGCAGTGTATCTGCTGTGCTGGATGAGAAGATATCTGTCCAGGCTGTTCATAAACTGGAAATCACCGGAGATTGGATGCTTTATTTATCTGGGGGGCTGCCGGAATGAAAACGAAGCTCTGTTTATGAGTTTCCTTGGGCGGCTGCCACTGGATGTGCTGATCTTATGTCCTGATCTGAACATTAAGTGCTGTCTGGAAGATAAACTTCTGTATGAGATCAACTATCCGGAGAGTCTGGCGATCACAGAATATCCGGAAGAGAGTTCTCAGGTAAAGATTGGAACAGCCGCTTATCATGCGGAAAGAGAACTTGATACTCTGATGTATCAGGACAGTGGGATATACAGAAATCAGCAGTATGTGAAGGCGAATGTTATCAATCTGCAGACCATGTATGAAGAGATAAAACTACTGTGGGATCAGGAATTGAAATACAGACCTAATTTCAGCACAGTTAACGGTGTGGTAAATATTCCGGTTATTTTTTCAAAAATCTCAGGAGTGAAAGATGGAAGTGTTTCTCAGTACTGGGAATCCATAGCAGCACTGATCACAGAGGATACTGTTGTTGTGAAAAGTGCTCCGTACATTGAACCAACTGCCTCCGGTCCAATGAAAGCCTTTGCCGTAGAATTTTATAAAAACGGAAAGCTTCTGCGGAATAAAATAAAGAATCATCCCAGATATCCTTATCATCTTCTTCGGGAGGAAATGCAGGAATTTATACTTGACAAGCTGCAGCTTCTGATCGAGCGGAAACTGATAAAGGGTATTGGGGAAAATGGTACAGAATATACAGTGATCGCGCAGATTCTGGATCTGCCGAAGGAGATTCTGCGTCTGATCCAGAAATTTGATTTTACAAAAAAGAATCCAAAATTGATATATATTAATACAGGGGAGACGATGATTTCACTTCAGGATTCGATTCTTGTAACATTCCTGAACCTGGCAGGATTTGACATTCTGTTTTTTGTCCCTACAGGCTATCAGAGTGTGGAGAACTACTTTGCAGAAAAACTGATGGAAGAGCACCAGATCGGGGAATATAAATACGATATGCAGGTTCCGGATCTGAATAACATTTCGACAAACAGTACCCGCCCCTCATGGCGGAGAAAACTTTTCAGGAGAGGTTAGTAGATTATGGGACTTGATTTCGGTAAATCATCTATGGGAAATCCTGCTCAGGCCGGTAATGGTCTTCAGGAGAAAAATGAGATTGAAGTTGTGGAGAAATATGATATTGTCGCTGACAGGCAGCAGATGAATGCTGAGCTGGTCAATTCAAAAGAAGTGGACGATATTGTCAGCACGATCGAAGTTTACAATATGGATACCATTGTATCTTTTGGTGCGAAAGCAGCAGAGGAGATTTCCAAGGCATCTGATGTGGTCCTCAACAGCATGAATATGTCGCAGCTTAATGAGACAAGCGAGATGCTTAAATCGCTGGCAAAGATCATGGATCAGTTTGACATTAATGAAATTAAGGATAATCCGGGACTTTTCGGAAAGCTTTTCGGAAATTTCAGAAAACAGCTGGATAAGATACTGGCCAAGTATCACACAATGGGCGAAGAAGTTGATAAGATTTATGTTCAGCTTAAAGGATATGAGTCTGAAATCAAACAGTCCAACAAAAAGCTGGATACCATGTTTAAGACCAATGTGGATTATTATCATGAACTGGTGAAATATATCCTTGCAGGAGAACAGGCATGTAAAGAGATTGAAGCCTACATTGCCCAGAGACAGCAGGATATGGAGAATACGGGAGATCAGTCTATTCAGTTTGAACTTACCAGTCTGAATCAGGCACTGATGATGTTGGAACAGAGGACACAGGATCTGAGAACAGCAGAGAATGTGGCAATGCAGTCCATTCCCATGATAAAGACTATGGAGTTCAGCAATTACAATCTGGTGAGAAAGATCAATTCTGCGTTTATCGTTACGCTTCCTGTATTTAAGCAGGCACTTGCGCAGGCAATTCTTCTGAAAAGGCAGAAGATACAGGCAGAATCTATTGCAGAACTGGATAAGAAAACAAATGAGATGCTTCTTAAGAATGCCCAGAATACAGTAGATGTATCGAAGATGACAGCTAAAATGGCATCCGGAAGTTCCATTCAGATTGAGACTCTTGAGAAGACATGGGCAACCATTACAAATGGAATCGAAGAGACAAGAAGGATCCAGGAAGATGCCAGAAAGAAACGCCAGGAGGATCAGGTTCGTCTGGAGGCAATCAAACAGGATTTTAACAAACAATACAATGTGCCACCGGTAAGAAAATAAAAACACAGAAAAAAGGGAGGATGAATGATATGCCTATTAATTTATCAAAAGGACAGAAGGTAGATTTAACAAAGAAGAATCCGGGACTTAAGAAGATCATGGCAGGACTTGGATGGGATGTAAACGCTTTTGATTCAGGTTCGGATTTTGACCTGGATGCAGCAGCATTTATGCTTGGTGCCAACGGAAAATGCCCTACAGAGAAAGAATTCATTTTCTATGGCAATCTGAAGCATGCCAGTGAATCAGTCATCCACATGGGAGATAACCTTACCGGTGAGGGTGAAGGTGATGATGAGCAGATTATGATCGATCTGTCAAAGGTTCCGGCGAATATTGAGAGAATTGCGTTTACAGTTACCATTTATGATGCAGAAGCAAGACGTCAGAACTTCGGACAGGTTTCAAACTCTTACATCCGTCTGGTAGATGAATCCAATGAGATGGAACTGATCCATTATGATCTTGGGGAGGACTTCTCCATTGAAACAGCAGTAGTTGTAGGAGAACTTTACAGACATAACGGAGAGTGGAAGTTTAATGCCATCGGAAGCGGATTCCAAGGTGGACTTGCAGCACTCTGCGGTCATTATGGTATTGAAGTAGCGTAATGTAAGAGACAGTCGGCTGTTTGGTAAAAATACTAAACAGTTATCAGGTATGGAGCTGTATAGCGAAGCGGATAAGACAATATGGGAGGAAAAATATATGCCAGTTAGTTTAAAAAAAGGACAGAAGGTCAGTCTTACAAAAGGTAACCCGGGACTTAAGAATGTAGTTGTAGGTATCGGATGGGATATCAATGCTTTTGACACAGGCGGAGATTTCGATCTGGATGCAGCAGCGTTCTGTCTGACAGATTCCGGAAGGGTTTCTGATTCGAACGATTTTGTATTCTATGGAAATCTTGTACATCCGTCCGGAGCAGTCCAGCATATGGGAGACAACCTTACAGGTGCCGGAGACGGAGATGATGAGCAGATTAAGATCGATCTGTCAAAGATTCCTGCCAATATCACAAAGATTGCATTTACAGTTACCATCTATGATGCAGAGGCAAGACGCCAGAATTTCGGACAGGTTTCCAATGCCTTTGTGAGAATCTTCAATGAAGTGACAGGAGAAGAAATCCTCAGATATGATCTTGGAGAAGATTTCTCTATTGAAACAGCAGTTGTATTTGGTGAACTGTACAAGAATGGTGACGAATGGAAATTTAATGCCATTGGAAGCGGTTATCAGGGTGGTCTGGCTGCTTTGTGCAACAGTTATGGTGTAGACGTAGAATAGTGCCGGAGGGCAACAGGAGGGACGAAAATGTCAGTAAGCTTACAGAAAGGACAGAAGGTAAATCTGTCAAAGGAGCATGCAGGATTAGCAAAGGTGATCGTGGGACTTGGCTGGGATGAGGCAAAGCCATCCGGCGGTGGTGGATTGTTTGGTGCATTATTTGGTTCTTCATCACATCAGGCAATCGACTGCGACGCTTCTGCAATCATGTTGAAAAATGGTAAATTTACAGATAAAACAGACCTGGTATATTTCGGCAACCTGAAACATAAATCCGGGACAGTCAATCATATGGGAGACAATCTTACAGGAGCAGGCGAGGGAGATGATGAGCAGATCGTTATTGATCTGTCAAGAGTTCCGGCTGAATATGATAAGATTGTCATTGTTGTCAATATCTATCAGGCAGTAAAGAGAAAACAGCATTTTGGAATGATCCAGAATGCATTTATCCGTCTGGTTGATGCCAGAAACAATAAAGAAATGTGCAAATATAATTTAACTGAGAATTATTCAGGTATGACTGCGATGATTTTTGGGGAAATATACAGGTATAACGGTGAATGGAAATTCAACGCCGTAGGAAATGGCACAACAGATCCCGGACTTGGGGAACTCTGCCAGAGATTTGTGTGAAAATAAAAAGAGGAGCTGTTATGGTTCCTCTTTTTATATAAAATCCGGTAACTGTCTGTCCATGATTGAACAGTTGCAAAACCCGAAAGAGGAGGTTGATTATTATGAATGAAATAAACAAAGAGGAGCGAATGCAGGGCCTGTCCGGACAGCAGGTCAGCGAGAGCAAGGCGAAGTACGGCACCAATGAGCTGGCGAAGAAAGAGACTGAATCACTCTGGTCCATGTTCATCGGCGCATTTGATGATATCTGGATCAAGGTATTATGTGCGGCTCTGGCTCTTAAAGTTATTCTGGCTGTGCTGGGAATCTTTGTCCCTGCATTATCCGGCGGAAATGATGTTGTGGAGATCATCAGTATTGTGATCGCAATCGCACTTGCTACTGGTTTCAGTACCCTGTCAGAGTACAGAAATACTTCAAGAAGTGAGGCGCTTCAGGAAGAATACAGCAAGACCTATGCCAAAGTTGTAAGAGACGGAAAGCTGGTCAATATTCTTACCAGTGAAATCGTTAAAGGTGATACGATCCTTATCCAGGCAGGAGATAAGGTTCCGGCAGATGGTCTGTTATTTGAAGGTAAGATCAAAGTATCTCAGGCGGCATTAAACGGTGAATCAAGAGATGAGAACAAAGCAGCAGTAACCAATATGGACGAGGCAGAATCTACGGATTACTCCTCACAGGGAAAAGTCTTTATGGGTTCTGTTGTGACTTCAGGCGAAGGTTACATGATCGCAACTGTTATCGGAGACAGTTCTGAATTAGGAAAGATAAACAAAGCTCTGACAGATACCTCCGAGGAAGAAGAGCGAAAAGATACTTCCAGCCTGAAGCTGGAGGGTGTGGCAGCAGGTATCGGTAAACTGGGTGTGTCAGCTGCAGCGATCGCAGGTATCCTTCATGTTGTCCTGACTCTGATCAGGGCAGATCAGGTAATCACTGTTGTTTCCGTTCTCCTTGTAATAGCGGAAGCAGTTATGCTTATGGCTTCTATCGTGATCATGGCAGTTCCGGAGGGACTCCCGATGATGAACAGTCTGGTTCAGTCAATGAACACAGAGTCCATGTATAAAAAGAATATCCTTGTCAGCCACAAGGCGGCATTTTCAGATTCTGCTTACATGAACGTGCTGTTCAGTGATAAAACCGGAACAATCACACAGGGTAACCTGTCACTGGTAGAATTTATCACAGGTAATGGTGAGATTGTTGATTCCATCCAGAGCAGGGAGTTTATAGAAGCTATCACTCTGAATAACCTTGCAAAGATTTCCTCAGAAGGAAAGGCAATCGGAAGTAACAACATGGACAGAGCACTGCTCTCTTATGCCATCAATCATGGTTATAATGATTCTGACAATGATCCGGAGAAGGTAGAAGAGATCAGCGGATTTGATTCTGAGAAGAAATGTGCCACTGTAAAACTGAAAAACGGACTTGTTTACTGGAAGGGTGCTACAGAGAATATCATTGATAAAGTAACACATTATATGCTTCCGGACGGGGAAGAAAGAGAGTTTACAAAGGCAGATAAAGATAAAGTAGAAGAGCAGATGCATGCACAGGCAAAGAGAACCATGAAGCTTCTCTCCGTAGCGAAAATCAGCGATGGAAAGACTGTTCTTATGGCAGTTCTGTGTCTGCGTGATAATGTCAGAACAGATGCGGTTGAGACTGTTCAGATTCTCAATGATGCAGGAATCCAGGTAGTTATGGTTACCGGTGATGCAGAGGAAACTGCAGTAGCCATTGCAAAAGAGGCAGGTATTCTTGCAGATGAGAAGAAGGACGTGGTTCTTACCCATGAAGAAATGGAGAAATTATCAGATGAAGAGCTGAAGAAAGTTCTCCCGAACCTGAGAGTGGTAAGCCGCGCGAAACCGCTTGATAAGAAAAGACTGGTATCTCTTTCACAGCAGATTGATAATGTCTGTGGTATGACCGGTGACGGTGTGAACGATGCTCCCGCATTAAAACAGGCAGACATTGGTTTTGCAATGGGAGATGGTACAGCAGTTGCACAGGAGGCAGGAGATGTTGTTATCCTTAATAACAGTCTGACTTCCATTAAAGACTGTGTGCTTAACAGCAGGACTATGGCGAAATCTGTGAAATTCATCATTTCCAGCTTACTGTAAATATCAGTACTCTGTTAATGAATATCATTGCACCGATCCTGGGATGGACAGAGCCGTTTTCCATTGTCCAGATCCTTTGGATCAACCTGATCATGGATACACTGGCTGCCATGGCGTTTGGTGGAGAACCTATTCTTGACAGATATATGAAAGATCAGCCGGCAAAGAGAACAGATAATATTCTGACTCCGTACATCAAGTCAGCGATCGGAGTAAGTGCAATATTTATTACCCTTGGTTCTATCCTGATACTTGAGAATATCGGTGGCATTACCAGTTGGGTAATCCCTGCGGGCTGTGCAGATCCGGAGCTTTATGAGAAAACATTTATGTTTGCGTTCTTCATTTATGCGATTATCTTTAACAGTCTGAATACCAGATCTGAGAAGTTTAATCTGTTTGAGCATATCGGGGAGAATAAGAACTTCGTACTGGTAATGGGAGCAATCTTTGTTCTTCAGACCATTATCATTGAAATCGGGGGAAAAGTATTTAACACAACTCTGCTTGAGCCAAAGGCATTACTGGTATCCATGGTACTTGCAGTACTTATTATACCGGTGGATCTTATCAGAAAAGCAATCATGAGTAGGTAAACAATACGTATGAAATAATAATTATGGGGCTGTCGCAGGTAATAACAGTGCGGCAGTCCCATTTTTGGAGGAAGCGAATGAATGGCATTTTATGCGCGGACATGGACAATACCATAATATATTCGTATAAGCGCAATATCGGTGAAAATAAATTAAATGTTGAGTTATATAATGGAAGAGAAATCTCGTTTATTTCTGAAAAAACGCATGATCTGTTGAAAAAAGTAAGTGAGAAGATGACTATCATACCAACATCCACAAGGACGGAAGAACAGTATAAACGTATTGATCTGGATATAGGAATCGTACCCTATGCCCTTGTCTGTAATGGAGGAGTACTGCTGGTAAATGGTAAGCGTGACAGAGAGTGGTATCTGGAGTCGCTGCAAATGATCCGGAATAGCAGACCGGAAATGGAAAAAGCGCAGCAGATTCTTGCCGGGGATTCCAGACGAAAGTTTGAGCTGAGATTTCTAGATGAGCTTTTTATTTTTACAAAATGTGAAAAGCCAGAGGAAGTGGTTGAAGATCTGCAGGCAAAACTGACTACGAAGCTGGTGGACGTATTTCATAATGGAGAGAAGGTATATGTTGTTCCTGTAAATCTGAGTAAGGGAATGGCCGTGAGAAGACTTCGAAAGAGGTTGCAGCCTGCATATATCATAGCAGCCGGAGACAGCGAATTCGATGTTTCCATGGTGGAAGAAAGCGACCTGGGATTAGTTCCGGCCGGATTTAAAAAGATTTACGGTAATGGTAGCGACAGATTCAAAGAGACAGTGATGGAAATGGAGGCAGGAAGACTGTTTTCGGAAACATTACTTGAGAAATGTTTGGTTTTATATTTTAAAGAGCCGGACTGACTGCAATTCTATAAAATATTGCAGTCAGTCCGGCTTTTTGTTATATCAGGCTGTTAATCCATACTGACGCGGATTCCGCTCTGACGTTCAGATGGCTGAATGATAACCGTAACATTATCTCCACCATGCCACTCAAACTGATAAGACTCTCCGGAAGTCTGGCCGATGAAAGTTTTCCAGTAATTCGTTTATTTTATGTATTTTTCCAGAACCGGAAACTGTACAGGTCCGATGTCCAGAATCCGGCGGTGAAATTCTTTCAGGTCAAAATCATCTCCAAGTCTTTTCTGACAGACTGTTTTCAGATCAAGGAAATTCAGATATCCCCAATAGTATTTCAGATAGTTACCGGGAGTTTCCACAATATACTGATAGATTTCGGCGGCAGTGGAAGCATTGTTGATGCCAAATGCTTTCAGAAAGACAGCAGTGCGGGCTGCATCCCAGCCCCTGTAATGAATGCCGATATCGATCAGGGAGTAAATGCACAGATTCATACTCCTGTTTAACCAGGCAAGCCGGACGGCATTTTGGGCAGAATCCGGATCATTCATAAGGGAGGCGGCATATTCATAGCCGTATGATTCCACGTAGGTTGCCCAGCCTTCTACATAGCCGGAGGAGGTGACCAGATATCTGATGTCAGAGGGATTGTTTCCGGCAAAAGAAACTGTCTGATAAAGGTGGCCGGGAAATCCTTCATGTGCCAGTGTGCCGAAAAGTTCCAGAGAAGAGGTACGTCCGGAATCGTTGATATAGATTACGTTGGGGCTTCGGGTATCCACAGGCGGCGTGAGGTAAAAAGCAGGACTTAAGAATTTTTTCATGGAAGGATGAACGGTGCGGAGTTCGTAAGAGGCATCTTTCAGTTCCGGGAAATCTTTTTTCATCAATTCCGGAAGCTTCTCCAGCATCTGAGTTGGTGTCAGTGTAAGTTCACCGGAACATTGATTCAGCCTGTCGATCAGGGAGGAATCCTGTTTCAGCAGAGAAGATATCTCCCGGTAATCGGACAAAAGCTGAGCTGACATCCTTTTCTCGATTTGTCCGACAGGTACATAGGTTCCTGTCTGGCTTTGCAGCAGGTAAAGGTAATATTCACGCCCACCCTCAAAAAATGCCAGGCCCCGGCTGCTTTTGCCTGTACCGCGAAGGCTTTCCAGACTGTCTGCCAGTTTCTGATAAGCAGGGATCACTTCGGTTAAGATCAGTTTATGGTGATATGTACAGAGTTTTTTCTGATCTTCGCTGCTAAATGCAGGGTTGGAGAAAGCTTTCAGTTTCTGCGCGAAAATATCATCCATGTAGTTGGAATCAGGATTCGCGACAAAAGAATGACATTGTTTCAGGATACGGTCCAGAGTTGTGTCGCTCATGAAAAGCCCTGACTGGGATTTCTGCTTTTCCAGTTTTATAATACTTTGAAAATATGGCCTGACGGTACTCAGAAGTTTCAGATAATCAGAGATATCTTCTTTTGTCCGGAAAGTATATTCCGCCAGAAGAATGGGAAGTTGTGCCTGCACACCCAGGCCTGGTCCCAGCGGCTCATCCAGGGCGCTGTTTTTTCCAAGGGAGGCTCTGGTGTGAAAATAGAGAAGAAGCATATCACAGGTAAGCCGGTTTTCTTCGGAGAGTCTGGAATAGGCAAAGGATTTCAGCTCTTTCTCATATTCCTGACAGAGACTGGTGGTCTTAGCCGGGTCAGAAAGTGCAGTTCCAAGAGTTGCCTCGGGCTTTCTGATACCTTTTTTTTCAGGGTGTGCAAGAGTGTAGTGAAGGGTGAGGGTATTGCTGCATACTTCGGACCGGAATAATTTTTCCGTAAAGGTCTGAAAACGGGAGTTTTCAGAAACAAAGTGGTCGGAGAGAACACCCATGCTGATGCCAATGGCAAAGACCAGACACAGGCTGAGGATTCTTTTGGGGATATTTTTATGAATACGCATATCCACCTCGGAAGCTGCTTTTTACTATCTTATTGAAGGAAGGCATGAAGTATGCTTTCGGTAACATCATTACTGTTCACACACCATTATTCTGCGAGGTGTTTTGGCATAAATATACCAAAATCCCGAGACATACAAGCCAAAATTCATTCCAAATGCTCGTCACACTTTTTTTCATTTGACAAAATTGGGATGTTATGTTAACATACACAAATGTGTAACAAAACGTAATAAAAATGTAATAATTTTACAGCGATGTATAACAGGAGTTGATTAGTAAAATGAATAATAAAATAAAGACAATTTTGATGGCAGCAATTATGAGCTCTGTGGTTCTGACACAGGGGGTATGTGTAAGCGCAGCACAGTTTGATGATGGCGCATCAGCGTTTTCTGATGGAACAGGAAGTGTAAGTGCTCTGGCAAGTACACTGGCGAAGCAGACAGAGGAACAGACACAGGAGTTTGTTGCGAAAGAAGAGGAAGCAGCTCAGATTCGTGAAGAACGAAGAGTAGAGAAAGCGGAAAAGGCTTCTGAGAAGGCAGAGCAGGAAAAAACAGCCGCACTGGAGAGTATTCAGCAGACAGTTGAGGATACAAAGAAAAAAATTGCCGAAGAAGCAGAAGCGAAACGTCTGGCAAAGAGACAGGAAGTGGTAAACTTTGCGCTGCAGTTTGAAGGAAATCCTTATGTTTATGGCGGAACAAGTCTTACAAACGGTGCAGACTGCTCAGGATTTGTAATGTCTGTATTTGCCAATTTCGGTTACAGTCTTCCACGTGTGGCTGCAGCGCAGTGTGAGGCCTCCACAAAGAAAGATATCAGCCAGCTTGAGCCGGGAGATCTGGTATTCTACGGAAGCGGATATATTGATCATGTGGCACTTTATATCGGAGATGGAAAGATTATCCATGCCAGCAATGCTGCTACAGGAATCAAGATTTCCGATTACGATTATGAGCAGCCGGCAGCTGTAGGTACGTTCATGGAATAGCTGTAACGCCTAAAATTATATGATTCGACAAATTGCACAAAGAATGTCGAGAGGTGGGAAAAGTGGATAAAGTCATACACACTCTATCCACATACCCGGTTATTGAAAAATCCCGTAAATTAAAGTTATACACAAAGTTATCCACATTATCCACATTTTATATGTGTGGAATACTCGATTTACATAAGTAAAAAAGAAACAGATGTTTTGTGTAAAATGATAAATCGACATTTTTGGACGAAAAAATCCACAAATCTATTGACTTTTTTATATTCTAAAAAACATATAATATTGTACAAAAAAGACAAAATATAATAATATATACATAAATAATCAGAATATTCAAAAAGATATTCTGCTGAAATCTACAACAACAATGAAAAAAAGAATACATTTGACAGAAACAGGAAATTTCCACATAGGAGAGACAGATGTGGATGAGAAATGCACAAAATGAATTCGAATGGGGATAACTTTTCACAGATATTATCCACACAGCATGAAGTCCTGTGTTAGATGTCCTTATCATACGTCAGATAAAAAAGCAGCCGGATGAATAATAAATATTCATTCGGCTGTTTTCAGATATACACTATTTCTGTTTCATTCGTTTGATGACTTTCAGACGGGTAAATTCCTCACGTTCTTTCTCCTCCAGTGCATTCTGGATATCTTTGGTCAGTGCCTCGTACTTCGGAATAGTGATATTCTTCAGAGCATTGGCACGTTTCTGAGTTTTCTTGATATTGGCTGCAAGGCGGATGGCTGCATTTTCCACCATGGACAGGCGGATGGACAGCTCTTTTACCTTTTCAAAGGCAGCCTTGGCTTCGTCCAGAGACATCTTTGTGCTGTAGTAGGCATAGGTGGGAGTGTTAGTGGTTTTGTCATATTCCACCAGAGGAATTTCCGTACCCATAACACTTCGGGTTTTAATGCGTATAGAGTTCTCGACAGGAACCGTACACGCGATCTGCTGGACAAAGGCGATACCAATCTCCATATTGGCTTTCTGCAGTGCTGTATAGGCAGCGCGGAAAGTCACATCGATCTGTGTCTGGATATCCTTTGCCTGATCGATCAGCTCCATCATTTCACGAATCAGGATGTTACGCTTCTTATCCATCAGCTCATAGCCCTGACGGGAAAGCTTCAGTGAATTCTTTGCAAGTATCAGGTTTCCCTTGGTGGGAAAGGTATTCGGATCCATGTAATCACCTCGCTTCTTTTAGCGTACTGTTTCGTGATAGTACTTGTCGAGGATCTTCGTATCAATTCGGTCGAGCTCTTCTTTCGGAAGAAGTCCCAGAAGCTCCCAGCCCTTATCCAGGGTTTCGGTGATGCTTCGGTTCTCGGTTTCGGACTGGCCGACAAATTCACTCTCAAAGGCTTTACCAAATACCAGATAGCGTTTATCCAGCGGGGAAAGCTCATCCTCACCGATAACGGAAGCAAGGGCTCTGGCATCTCCAACCTTTGCATAGCAGGAGAAAAGCTGATTTGCCACGTCCTGATGGTCTGCTCTTGTATAGCCTTCACCAATACCGTCCTTCATCAGACGGGAAAGAGATGGCAGTACGTTAATAGGCGGATAGATTGCCTGTCCATGAAGCTGTCTGTCCAGAACGATCTGACCTTCGGTGATATAACCGGTAAGGTCAGGGATGGGGTGAGTGATATCATCGTTTGGCATGGTCAGGATCGGGATCTGGGTTACGGAACCCGGTTTGCCTTTTACGATACCTGCACGTTCGTACAGGGTTGCAAGCTCACTGTACAGATAACCCGGATAACCTTTACGGGACGGAATCTCACCTTTGGAGGAGGAAACCTCTCGCATGGCCTCGCAGAAGGATGTGATGTCTGTCAGGATGACCAGGATGTGCATTCCTTTTTCAAAAGCAAGATACTCTGCGGCAGTGAGGGCGATCTTCGGTGTAAGAAGACGTTCAACAACCGGATCATTTGCAAGATTCAGGAACATAACTACATGGTCTGCAGCACCGCTTTCCTCGAAGGTACGGCGGAAAAATTCCGCTACGTCATATTTGACACCCATTGCCGCGAAAACAATGGCAAAATCTTCATCAGAGTCCTCTCCCAGAGAAGCCTGCTGTACGATCTGTGCAGCCAGCTTGTCGTGTGGAAGACCATTTCCGGAAAAGATCGGAAGCTTCTGTCCTCGGATCAGGGTGGTCAGTCCGTCGATTGCGGAAATACCGGTGTTGATATAGTTTCTGGGATATTCACGTGCTACCGGGTTCAGCGGCAGACCATTGATGTTTAATTTTACATCCGGGGTGATGTCCCCCAGACCGTCGATGGGCTGTCCGATACCGTTAAAGGTTCGTCCGAGGATTTCCGGGGAAAGCCCGATTTCCATGGGACGTCCGGTCAGCCGGGTATGGGTGTTGCCTAAGGACATACCGTCTGTTCCTTCAAAAACCTGGATAACAGCCTTGTCCTCATAAATCTCAATAATACGGCCGATCTTGCGAGTCCCGTCATCCATGTGAAATTCTACGATTTCCTCATAGGAGGCATTCTTGACGCCTTCCAGGACCACCAGAGGTCCGTTTATTTCGCTTAAGCCTAAATATTCAATTGCCATAAACTTCTCCTCTCTGTTACGACTCATAGCCGGTTATGGCTATGAATGTAACTGTTCCGGCATCAGCCGTTTTTTTCCATTATGTTATCATAGAAAGTATCAATGTCCTGCTTGTATTGGTCGAATTTATCAAGCTGATTATTTGCCACATCATATTTAATGGAAATAATTTTTTCAAAAATGTTGTTGCCCTCTTTCAGTACGGAAACCGGCATTCCACGGTTGATGAGTGCACGGCATTTTTCATAAAGATAGAGGATCGTTTCCATCATTTTAAACTGTTTTTCCATTGGTACGCAGGTGTCTTCTGCGTGAAAAGCGTTCTGCTGGAGGAAGCCCAGACGGATGACTCTGGCAATTTCCAGCGTCAGTTTCTGGTCATCCGGAAGAACGTCGCTTCCGATCAGCTTGACGATCTCCATCAGGGAGCTCTCCTGATTCAGGATTGCCATGAGCTGATTCCTGTCTGCTACAAATTTCGGGGAAACATGTTCTCTGTACCATGGAGTCAGGTCTTCCAGATATTCACTGTAGCTGGTGAGCCAGTGGATTGCCGGGAAGTGACGGGCATAGGCAAGGGATTTGTCCAGTCCCCAGAAGCAGCGGACGAAACGTTTGGTGTTTTGTGTGACAGGCTCTGAGAAGTCACCACCCTGTGGAGAAACTGCTCCGATAATGGAGACAGAGCCTTCGGTTCCGTTTAAGTTCTGCATCATTCCTGCACGTTCATAGAATGCGGACAGCTTGGATGCCAGATATGCAGGGAAACCTTCCTCTGCAGGCATTTCCTCCAGACGGCCGGACAATTCTCGAAGAGCTTCTGCCCAACGGGAAGTGGAGTCTGCCATGATAGCTACGTCGTAACCCATGTCCCGGTAATATTCCGCAAGAGTTACACCTGTATAAATAGAAGCTTCACGTGCCGCAACCGGCATGTTGGAAGTATTGGCGATCAATGTGGTTCTGTCCATCATCAGGTTTCCGGATTTCGGGTCGATCAGTTTACTGAAATCTTCCAGAACCTGAGTCATCTCGTTTCCACGTTCTCCGCATCCAATGTAGATGATAATGTCTGCATCAGACCATTTTGCAATCTGATGCTGAGTCATGGTCTTACCTGTACCGAAACCTCCCGGAACAGCGGCTGTACCGCCCTTTGCAATCGGGAAAAGAGTGTCCAGGATACGCTGGCCTGTGACAAGCGGGACGCTTGCGGGGAAACGTTTGTGGGTTGGTCTCGGGATACGGATCGGCCATTTCTGTGCAAGTGCCAGATCTTTGGTGGTTCCGTCTGCGAACTGAATGGTTACGATCGGTTCCAGAATGGTGTATGCTCCGTCAGATGCCGCATGGATAACTGTGGCTTCTGTAAGATTCGGAGGAACCATGGATTTATGGAGAATGGAGTCTGTTTCCTGAGTTTCTGCGATAACAGAGCCGGGACCTACAACATCTCCTTCTTTTACTATGATGTGAGTGTTCCATTTCTTTTCTGTGTCAAGAGAATCAACGCTGACACCTCGTGAAATATATTTGCCTGAGGCTTTGGCAATCTCTTCCAGAGGGCGCTGGATACCATCAAAAATATTGTGGATGATTCCAGGTCCCAGAAGTACAGAAATGGCATCTCCGGTTCCTGTAACTGTATCGCCCGGTTTCAGTCCTGTAGTCTCCTCGAAAACCTGTACGGTGGTCATGCCTTTCTTCAGGCCGATGATCTCACCTACCAGATGTTCCGGACCTACATAGACCATCTCGGAAATCTTAAATCCGCTGTCGCCCTTCAGATAAATGACGGGGCCGTTGACACCGTAGATAATACCTGTATTACTCATGTTCTGGTCCTCCGTCAAACTTGAATTCTTTGTATGCTGCCTCAAAATTTCCTGCAAAAGAGTGATCGATCAGGATGTTTTTCTGAGGAATCGTAGCGCGGATACCGCCAAGAAAAGAGTCCTTTGCAAGCTGGATAGCAGTACCTGTTGTATGCTGAAGTTTCTCTGCAAGAGAGCTGTCCTCCGGAGAGAGATAGATGGTAATCTCATCATTTCCCGCGAAATCCAGAGCTTCTTTGATCTTAGCAGTTAAATAGTTCTCATACTCCGGAGTTTTGGTAAAGGATTCCAGAAGTCCTTTTACTTCGGAGAAAATTTTCTCTTTTAATTCGTTTTGTTTTCTGGTCCAGTCACGCTTGATCGTGAGCTGTTCTGCGGAGAGAGCCTTGTTTATTTCACGTCGGGCGCTGGCAGTTTCCGCTTTGATCTGTGTCTGGGCGTTTTCTTCACTGAGAGTTTTGTGTTCTTCTGCCATTTCTCCAGAGCCGCTTTATGCTCATCGAGAATGGCGGCAGCTTTTTCGTGGGCTTCCTCTACAGTGATATCATAAAAATGGCTGAGTTTTTCATCAATTGTCATGTTAACACCTGCCTGTAATATTTAGATTGTTACTGTTCCGCACCTGTTATTGTTTATTCCGTTTTCAGCAATGCGATTCGTGCGGTATATTTACAGCTTTAAACCAATAGCTTCATTCACATATGAAGTGATAAAATCCGGTTTGCGGCCAGTACCGTGCCTGTCGGGAATTTCGATAATCAGAGGGGTCTTGTGATGAAGCTTTACATCATCTATAATTTCGGGAAACTCCCGGCCGAATTTCTCGGTCAGGAGTATGATTCCGATTTCTTTATTGGAAATAGCTTTCTGTAAAGCATCTTTTAATTCATCATGTGTGTGTACGACCACGCCCTCTACACCTGCCAGTCTCATCCCTGTGTAGGTATCGATATTGTCGCTGATCAAAAACATCTGCATCTTATAACTGTCCCAGGATCATGAAGGAGATGATCAGTCCATAAAGGGCAACACCTTCTGCAAGACCTACGAAAATAAGGGATTTACCAAGGATACTCTGATCCTCGCTGATAGCGCCTAAGGCTGCGCTTGCCGCACTGGCAACGGCAATACCACCACCGATACAGGAAAGTCCGGTTACAAGAGCTGCTGCGATATAACCCATACCTGTTGCAAGTGTGCCTTCAGAGCCTGCAGCGGCCTGTACGGAAGAAGCACCTGTGAACATAACTGCAATGGCGATAAGCATGGTTCCAAAGAAGAAGAATGCGTTTACACCGAGAGCTGTTTTGTAACGTCCGCGGTTTTTTTCACCGATGAGATAGTAGCCAAATGGAAGAATGATGCTGAGTATCAGTGCGATTGCTAAAATGATCTGTGCGATTGTTGTCATAATTAAATCTCCTCTTAGTTCTTGATTTTGCTGTTCATATATATCATATTTATTCGGCTTCGAATATCTGGCTGACCGACAGATATGGGTTTCCCGAGGATGATATATAAATGAAAATAGTATAATTTCTGATGATCTTTCTGTCTATTTTACAGAGCGGAACGGCTCAAATTTACGTCCTGTACCTTTGTAGAAGCGGCTGAACATTTCATAATATTCCAGACGAAGCACCTGGATACCGACGATCAGGCCCTCCATACCACATACAAAAAGGTTTCCCAGAACTACTACTATCCAGTTCAGGTTTCCGCTTTCTGCGCCTGCAAGCATGAGAACGACTTCCATCATCGCTGCATGGCTGACTGCGAAAGCTCCGATACGGACGAAAGAAAGGGTATTGGAGAAGTAGCTTAACAGGACTTCAAACATTTCAAAAAGTCCCTGTACAACGAACATTCCCTTCTCTTTTGGCATAACTTCTGATTTCTTCTCAATGAGGGCTGTAAGTGGCTCTTTCAGGAAGATTAGGATCAATGGTACGCCGAACATGATAAACAGTACGATTCCGCCGGGAAGTGTTTTGCCATTCAGTATAAGTGCAATGGAGACAACTGCAGAGCCGTAGAATACCAGACCAGCCACTGAGTTTGTATCAAACCAGATGTGTTCTACATCTCCGGCTTTCCAGGCATTCAGGATGTTAAATACCATACATAAAAGGATCAGGCACATACCAAAACCAATGGCAACAATAAATACTGTATTCAGCTTTCCGATAAACGGAACTGACATCATATTGTTCATCGGGCGAAGCCACAGGGCAGGTATCACATCTTCGAATCCGAAGATACTTCCGAACATAAATCCGAAGATTGTGGAGAACACACCTGCACAACTGATAATGCCTGCCAGTGTGATATGTTTGAATTTATAAAGCAGGAAACCTCCGATAAAGAGCAGCAATCCCTGTCCCACATCACCGAACATTGCACCGAAAATAAAGGAATAAGTCAGTGCCACAAACCATGTGGGATCCATCTCGTTATAGGCCGGAAGACCATACATCTTAATGTACATTTCAAATGGTTTAAACAGTTTCGGGTTCTTCAGTTTGGTAGGTGGCTGCTGGTGGATGCCTGGCTTCAGATGTTCGTCCTCTTCACCGTCAATAATACAGAAAATGCGGCTGTCGTCTTTGATATCATTCTGGAAAGAATGGGCATCTTTCTCTGTCATCCATCCACATAAGATATAGAAAACGTCTTTATCCCCATGTGTACATGCCGCAAGTCTGCGCACATCAAAGTTACCGGAAAGCTGTGCGATAGCATTGCGTGATGCAACGATATCCTTCTGATTTCTAAGAAGAAAATCTGCTTTTTTCTGATCGGCAGATGCCAGATCAGCAGCAGCTCTGTTGCGTGTTTCAGTCAGTTGTTCGAAAGCTTCTTTTGCTGTTCCCTCATAAGTATCCGGCATATAAATACGCTCGAAGTGCATGGAAGAATAGACGGCTTTTACTTTCTGGGCTTCGTGCTCCGGGACAAAATACAGACCCCAGACATACTGGTCATCTTCATCACATTTAATGAAAATTGTGTCCAGATTTTCGTAAATATACTTTTCAAATTTCTGGTAATATTCCTTCTCAATCCTTCCGAAACGGAAGTGGATGAACTGGAATTTCAGGATTGAGGAAATATTGTAATTAATATTTCTGAACGGGCGGATCACTCGCAGAGATTCATCCAGAGCTGCAAGCTGACTCTCCAGATCAGCACGTTTATTGCTTAGTTCCTGATAATCAGACTGAATCCGGCGGATTGTATTTAAAGCCTGTTCAGTATCCATGGGTTTGGCAGAAATCTTCTCCGGATCTGCCAGTTCATCATAGAAACTGTTGGCAGTAGAGAGTGCTTCCTTATATGGATTGATTTCCATAAACGGAGAAAGACTCTCTACTGCGGTCAGCTCGGAAAGGGCATTTTCCAGATGAATTTCGTACTTGGAAAGATAGGTGTTTACCACTCTGTCAATATCGGTTTTAGGACCGGTAATGCTCAGGAACTTCATTTTCTCAATCATAAATTCACCTCCTGGTTAATGTTCTTTAAACTGCGAAGCAGTTATTCAGTTATGCGCCATATAGAAATCAACTGTTGCAAATATAACGCATGGCTTCATCATGCTGCACACCATAACGTACGCATTCAATGGCGATAGTCAGACGGTTTACTTCGTGTTCCTTGTTATACAGATAAGAATAGATCACTGCTACAGAATATGGATTTCTGTGGGATTCCTTCTCAAGGATCGAGCGGTGGATGTGGTTGTAGAATTCTTCCAGATTGGCTACGGTAAGCTGTTCATATTTGTTGCCGTACCATGTTTTCTGGAAAATTCTTCGACCTTCTTCGTATGAAGGCGCTTCCACCAAAGCTGTGATTTCTTCTTTCTTTAACTTATAATTTACAGGGATCAGCAGGGCATAAATACTTGCCGGATCCATGTTGTAATACCTTTTGGAACGCTGGATAAACTGCAGGTTCAGCATATCAAATTTCTCACCGTAAGTGCGGGTAATCTCTTCCAGATCTTTACCTTTAAACAGCTTCTTACGGATGTTCCAGATCTGGGTAAAATAGTACAGATCCAGTGCCATACCATAGTCGAAGAGAAGTGCTGTTTCATGCTCCTGGATCTTCGAAAGCGGGATATAAAATTCGTTTCCTTTGAGGCAGGAGATCAGTTCCTCCATGGTGGAACAGGTAGTGATCCGGTCTACATCAATATTGGAATGCAGACGGAAAAATTCACGGTACGGAGAAACATCTACAGGATCCGTGTCGCGGTGATCGAAGATATTTGTCATGACTTCCTTCAGTACACGGATTTCATATCGCTTGGAATACAGATCCAGAAATTTACGTTGCTCCGGGTTGGCAAAGTGATAAATTCTGGAGAAATTCTGGAATATGGATTTCTTCAGAAGCTTCTCAATTTGGCCACGGTGCAGGGTATTTTCATCCAGTGCATCCCACCTGGAAGAGTATTCCGGCATTCGCTTCAGATAGGCGGCTACCTGCGTGACATCGGAGAGTTGGAGGATTTCCTCGAACTGATCCATGGTAGTAAGCCTGCTCTGCATTGCGCGGATTTTCGTGGAAAGTCCGCTGTAGGAGAGTACGCCTCCCATTGTTTTTCACTTCCTTTCCTGATGTCATCTAGAGTGTGTCTGAAAAATCATTCCCACAAATTGTGACGCACATCTTGCAGAAAGCCTTTTTCAGACACGCTCTAGCGTTTGAGACAGATCTTTACATAGTCAGTATTTTCTCAAACAATTCTCTTGAAAGTTGTGAGTGCTGCTGTTCGTAATGAGCATCCAGTGAAGAAAAGGTAGCGTCTGTGTCTGCACGTAACTGTGCCAGGCGGGAATCTTTTTCTTCTTCCAGTTGCTGACGGATCCGTCGAATCTGCTCTGCTGTCCGGGATTCCAGCTGCTCGTCATAATTTTTACATTTCTGTTCTGCCTCTTCAGAAAGCTGTTGCTTTTGCCGGTCGCAGTCTTCCATGATGCGTTGGGCTGTAAGCTCGATTTCAGATAATTTGTTAAGTATCTGCTCCATCTTCAACCTCCTTAGTTGTCGAAATTTTACAAAAAAACCCAGATTTACTATAGCACAAAATTAGTAATATCTGTTAGATATCATACACCCTTTTGTTTAAAAAAAAAAAGCCACTAAAATTTTTTTTTTCCAGAAAATAAAAAAAATTGTTATTTTTTAGACAAGTTAAAGAAATCTCCTGCGAATATCTGTCCGGGATGTAATTGACGTTAGGAGTATGGTATGGTAGTTTATTGGTGGCAGGAAATTGCACGCACATCTTGCGTAAAGCATTTTTCAAACACGCTCTGGAGATATAAGAAAAGGAACAGGAGATTTTTATGAGATTAAGAAATATTCCGGGAGCTCAGGATGCAATTCTGGAGAGCCCTTATGTGGTGCAGGAGCCACAGACAAAGAAAGGACACTGGGGGGAGGTTTTCGCGAAAAAGCAGCCTCTTCATATTGAAGTAGGGATGGGAAAAGGAAGATTTCTTATGGATCTGGCCCGGCTGCATCCGGATATCAATTATATAGGAATCGAGATGTATGACAGCGTTCTTCTTCGCGCATTGCAGAAGAGAGAAGAACTGGAGGAGAATGGAGAGGTTTATTCTAATTTATTTTTTATGAGAGTGGATGCCAGACTTCTGCCGGAAATCTTTGAGAAAGGTGAAGTAGATAAGATTTACTTGAACTTTTCCGATCCATGGCCAAAAGCCCGCCATGCAAAACGTCGCCTGACATCCAGAGAATTCTTGGCACGTTATGACCAGATTCTGGTTCCGGGTGGAAAAAGTGGAATTTAAGACAGATAATAAGGAACTGTTTGAATTTTCCCTGGAAGAAGTGGAGGAAGCCGGATGGAATCTGGAAGCTTCTACCTTTGATCTGCATCATAATGAAGAGATGGTACAGGGAAATGTTATGACAGAATATGAAGAGAAATTTTCTTCTATGGGAAATCCAATCTGTAAGATGGTGATTTCCAGAGAGTGTCACAGATAAAAAAGCAGAGCAATCATCTGGTTTATAGCAATTCCGTAGTGAAGTGGATTGCGATTATTCATTTGATTATCTATTGTGGCTGGCAGTGCATATTATAGTATAAGAAAATTTCGGGGCGCTTCGCGCCCCGAAGGAGTCAGCTGGTGAAACGAAAAAGTTCTTTCCATAATAAAATGCTACAATTCCGCTATGAACACAAAAAACTTTGATAATACCTTCAGCCGCCTGCGGAAATCCGCAGAAGAGGTCAATAAAACACTTAACAAAATGTCCCAAAACGACGAAAAAAAGGGAAAAATAAATGAAATAGAAAAAAAATTCTGATTTTTTTGAAAAAACCTATTGACATTTAAACGACTATTATATATAATATCACTTGCGTTGAGGGTGATGCAAAACTTCAACACAGAGAAAAACAAAAGAATATGCGCTTTTAGCTCAGTTGGTAGAGCACCTGACTCTTAATCAGGGTGTCCAGGGTTCGAACCCCTGAAGGCGCACTAAGAACACTGTTTTTGCGGACAAAGCGATTGCCGCGGGGACGGTGTTTTTTATGTTTTACGGAAAAGTGAAAAATAAAGGTGTCTGGGAAATAGAGAGAAATGAAGTATTTACGCCCCTGCGGAGAAAGTTCCACAAGGGCGTAAAAGTATTTTATGCTACTGATACCGCTTAAAGAACACAGGGTCAAGCTGGTAAATATCTTCATGCAGGAGAGAAGACTGCTGTGCAAGATGCAGATAAACTCTCTTTATAACCAGTCATCACACTTTATACAAACCATCCTGATAACATTGAAATCCCTCCCTGTTGGAAAGAGTTGATGACATTGAATTTTTATAAGTCGGAAACATATAAGACATTGCAAGAAAAAGAAAAGGGTTTGTGAAAAGATTTTAACGCTTTTCGTATCAAAAGATGCACTATGGCTTCTGATTATGTTATACTCTATACTCAGTGTATTGTCGAAAGAAGAGGAATAAGTCAAATATCTGGGTTCCGGTCTGGTCAAGGAGGTTACGGTATCGAATGAAAAAAATACTAAAAAGAACAGGAAAAATATTTTGCCTTTTCCTGCTGATCGTGGTGCTGGTAAATATACTTTCACCTCTTTTTTGCAGGAAACCGGACGAAACATATGTGGAAAGTCTGAGAAAGACAGAATTTACATCAGAGACAGCAGGCGTAGAAAGGATTTGCTGCATTGACGATAATGAAGAGGCACTTTTGTGGAGGCTTCGTATGATTGGCACTGCGAAGGAGAGCATTGTACTGTCTACCTTTGACTTACGCGCGGATGATAATGGCACTAAAATTCTTGCCGCATTGAATTGCGCTGCGGCAAGAGGTGTGAAGATTCAGTTATTGATCGATGGAATTTATCAGCAACTGTTTCTGGCTGGAAGCAGCGATTTCCAGGCTCTGGCATCATATGAGAATGTGGAAGTGGGAGTTTACAATCCGGTGACACCGGTCAATCTGTTTAAGGTGAATTATCGCATGCATGATAAATATCTGATCGTGGATGAGAAAATGTATCTGCTGGGCGGACGCAACAGCAATGATATCTTTCTGGGGGATCAGACAAAAGGCATTAATGAAGACAGAGATATCCTGGTGTATGATACATCAGAAGGACAGGGAGAGTCTCTGAACCAGCTTGAGGATTATTTCCATAAAATATGGAAGGAAAGCTGTGTGAGCATTAAAAACGGCAAACAATCTTCCAGATATACGGATGCATACCGGCACATGGAAGAAATTTACATATCTCTGCTGAAAAGGTACAATGATATAGAAACCTACAGTGCATGGGAAAAGGATACGATAGAAGCAAACAAGATCACTCTGATCAATAATGGAATTGAGGCGGGACGAAAAACACCGCAGGTTCTCCAGACAATTCAGTATCTTACTGAAAATGCAGATCATGTAATAATACAGACTCCTTATGTGATCTGTAATGGTTACATGTATGATGTATTGCAGGGGATTTCAGATCATGCAAAGCTTCAGATCGTGCTGAATGCAGTGGAAAAAGGCTCTAATCCATGGGGCTGTACAGATTATCTTAATCAGAAAAAGAAAATTCTGGAAACAGGGGCAGATGTGTATGAACTGATGAATGATTATCCGGTTCATACAAAAGCTGTGCTGATAAATGACCGTCTGTCAGTAGTAGGTTCCTATAATCTGGATATGCGAAGTACTTATCTGGATACGGAACTGATGCTGGTAATTGACAGCGAAAAACTGAATCAGCAGATTCACGAAACAGAATCAGATTATATGGAAAAAAGCAAAGAGGTACTTGCAAACGGTCAGGAAACCGAAGGCGCAAAGTACCAGGGGAAAGTGTTGAATCGGAAAAAGAAGTTATACTACGGCGTGCTCAGGATTATCATTCGTCCTCTTCGGCAGCTGCTTTAGAGTGTGTTTGGAAAATCATTCCCAAAATCTCCTGCAAATTGTGACGCACATCTTGCGTAAAGCATTTTTCAGACACGTTCTAGAAAATAATATCACAAGTATATGTCATATAAATGTTCAGTAGCTGAAAAAAGGCGTTGTCAATCAGACTGCAGAAGATTAAAATAGACATAAAAGCAGCTGTTACAACTGTTGTTGATGTAAAGGAGGAAAAGCTTTTATGAACTTAAAGAAATTTGTGCTGGAAGGTAATCCTGTATGCAGAAAGGAAGCTGTGATCGTGGGCGATCATTTCAGGATTACAATGCTGACAACTGCCCTGATCCGTTTTGAGTACAGCGAAGACGGAGGATTTGAGGACAGAGCAACACAGATGGTATGCAATCGTGATTTCCCGGTGCCGGAATTCAGGGTGAGCGATGGCGGTGAGGAATTACATATTTACACCAAAGACCTGGAAATCCACTATGACAGGCAGAAATTTTCTCCAAGCGGTCTGATGATACGTGTAGCGGGTGGAAAAGCCAGCGAGCGCGTGTGGCATTATGGTGATGAACCAAAAGATCTGCTGGGAACAGCCAGAACCCTGGATGAAGCAGACGGTGAGATTCCGCTGAGTCATGGAATTATGTCCAGAAACGGTTTTTCAGTGCTGGATGATTCCCACACAATGGCTATGGGCGAAGATGGAATGGTAGAGCCACGTCAGGGAAACAGAGCAGACTTTTATTTCTTTGGATATGGTCACAGATATGTGGAATGTCTGCAGGATTTTTACAGATTATGTGGAAAAACACCTCTGCTTCCAAGATATACGTTCGGAAACTGGTGGAGCAGATATCACAAATACACAGAGACAGAGTACAAAGAACTGGTAGAGCGTTTTGAGAAAGAAGAAGTGCCGTTTTCTGTTGCAGTTGTAGATATGGACTGGCATCTGGTAGAGGATGTACCTCCTGTATATGGAAGCGGATGGACAGGATATACCTGGAATAAGAAGTTTTTCCCAAATCCGCCTGAATTTATGGACTGGCTGCACAAACATGGATATAAGATCACACTGAACGTACATCCGGCAGATGGAGTGCGTGCTTATGAAGAAGCCTATCCGAGAGTTGCAGAGAAGATGGGAATTGATCCTGCAAGTAAGGAACCGGTACTTTTTGATATGACAGATCCGAAATTCATTGAGACATATTTTGAGGAACTGCATCATCCGATGGAAGAAGAGGGAGTAGACTTCTGGTGGCTTGACTGGCAGCAGGGAACTGTAACCAAGGTTCCGGGACTGGATCCGCTCTGGATGCTGAACCACTATCACTATCTGGACAGCAAGTGGAAAGGAAAACGTGCGCTGACTTTCTCAAGATATGCAGGTCCAGGAAGCCACAGATACCCGGTTGGTTTTTCCGGTGATACGTTCATTACCTGGGAGAGTCTGAAATTCCAGCCATATTTCACAGCAAATGCCAGCAACATCGGTTTTGGATGGTGGAGTCATGATATCGGTGGACATATGTTTGGATACAGAGACGACGAGCTCACTGCAAGGTGGGTACAGCTTGGAGTCTTTTCACCAATGAATCGTCTGCACAGCACAGATAACCCGTTTAATGGAAAAGAACCGTGGAAATACAACCAGATTGTAGAAACAGTAATGAAGAATTTCCTGAAACTGCGTCATAAGCTAGTTCCGTATCTTTACACCATGAACCGTCGTGCAAGCAGAGCGGGACTGCCGCTGGTACAGCCGATGTATTATCTGGAGCCGGAGCGTGAGGAAACCTATGAAGTACCGAACAACTATTATTTCGGCACAGAGATGATGGTATCTCCAATCACAGATAAGCTGGATCCGGTAACAGGACTTGCAGGCGCAAAGACATGGATTCCGCAGGGAATCTGGTATGATTTCTTTAACGGAAGAGCATATAAGGGCGGCAGAAAAGTGGATCTCTGGAGAGATATTTATGAGATGCCGGTACTTGTGCGTGAAGGCAGCATCATTCCACTGAAGGACATGGAAGGATATGATAATTCCATTGAGAATCCTGAGAAACTGGAAGTACTTGTATATCCTGGAGAATCAGGAGAATTTGTACTCTGGGAAGACGGTGGGGACACACCGGAAGACCTGGATGAGAATTGGGTATCCACCAGAATGACGAAGACTGCAGATGAGAATGGAACAGTATTTATTGTAGAAGCTGCACAGGGAAATACAGCAGTGATCCCGCAGAAACGTTCCTGGAAGATCCGCTTCTGCAACATTCAGGACAAACCGCAGGAGGTTACTGTAAACGGACAGGTATATAAGGATGCAGAGTTCGCAGAGGATAAGAAGCTTCATGGAACAATAGTGATCCTCAAGGATGTGCCGGCAGATGCACAGGTGAAGGTTACTTTTGCGGCAGATGCAGCTGTTTATCAGAGAGATTATGCAGAAGAGGTCTATGAGATTCTGGAAAAAGCACAGATTACCTATGCACAGAAGACAGAGGTTTATAAAGTAGTGAAAGAGCTGGGCACAGAGGCAGTGCCAGTTCTGGTATCCATGAATTTGAATCCGTCATTGCTTGGGGTACTGATGGAGATTCTTACAATGGGAATTTAACCGAATCAAGCTAGTGTGCCAACAAGTTGATTTCTCGAACAATCTTGCGTCTAAATTTCTTATTTCCGCGTTGTCGTCGGTCGCCGTAGCCACCGCTACGCCTCCTTCCTCCGCCTTGAAATAAGAAAATTTATCCTGCAAGATTGTTTCAAGAATCAACTTGTCGGCACACTAGTTCTCTGCGGTAACACAAAAATCCCGCTCACAGTTGTGTCTTACTGTGAGCGGGATTTCACATTTTAAAAGAAGGAGTGCCGGATCTTGCGATCCGGCAAGTATGAAAAAGAAAAAGTTTTATTATAAATAAAGCGTTTGCTTTATTTGCTTATTAATATACAGGGAAAATGTGTGCAAAATGTGATGGACTGTTGAAGAAATTGTGATTAAATTCTAAAAAACTTATAAAAAAAGAAAAAGACCTGAAAAGGTCTGTAAAAAGAAGGAGGGCCGGACCTTACGGTCCGGCATAAGTATGAAAAAGAAAAAAGTTAAAAATCTATGTGAAAAAGCATTTGCAACCTGTCTGTAAAGCATTTGCTTTATTTGCTTATTAATATACAGGGAATTTGTGAGCAAAATGTGATGGACTGTTGAAAAAAACGTGATTAAATTCTAAAAACTTATAAATTGGAAGTAAGATTACTGTTCACACACCACTATCCCGCGAGGTGTTTTGGCATGAATATGCCAAAATCCCGAGACATACAAGCCAAAATTCCATTGCCGCAGGCAATCTGGAATGAATTTTGGCTACGTTACTGTGAAC